>Ga0136601_1000212_pt1 | contig 28683 bp, 24 predicted proteins | sample AntRauMFilla2699_FD_181020 | JGI IMG/M metagenome (GOLD analysis project Ga0136601, IMG submission 181020) | Saline lake microbial communities from Rauer Islands, Antarctica - Metagenome Filla 2 #699 | ecosystem: Environmental > Aquatic > Non-marine Saline and Alkaline > Saline | place...
TAATGGAGACTCCGGCACCATCACCTTCAGCACTGACTTCACCATCACCGGAGCAGTCAACTACCTCATCATCGGCGACACCAACGCCATCACCAACGGCGCCTTCGTGAACTTCAAGCTTTACCCTGCCGACATCCTCGTCACTGGTGGTGAGGCCATCGGTACCGTGGAATCTATCCAACACTCCCGCAACAACCAAGGCGGCGGCGGCGGCAGCTCGGCGGGTATCGCCGACTTCGTCGTACCGGGCGACGGCGTCGTCACCGGCGGCACCGCCGGTGGCGGGGGAGCCATCGACACCAATGCTGGCGGCGGCCTCATCGGCACCAGTCCAAACTTCAAACGACCCTCCGCCAACTCTGGCTCGTGGAGCAACCCAGCCAATGCCTACGACAACACCGACGGTACCTACGCCACGGACAACACTGGCGTCACCAACAGCTTCACCAACCACGGCTTTGGCGTACCAGACGGCAACACCGTAGAGGGAGTCGTCGTCAAGCTCGAAGTCTCGGGTACCACCGCTGCGGGAACTATCGACGTCCAGCTCTCCTGGGATGGTGGTACATCTTGGACTCCTGCCAAGACCACTCCAACCCTCACCACCACCGATGCGGTGGTGACCCTGGGTGGTACCAGTAACCTTTGGGGTCGTAGCTGGAGTCCAACTGAATTCTCCAACGGCAACTTCGCGGTCCGCCTCACGGGTGGTCCAGACACCAACACTGTCCAGGTAGATGAGCTGCAGGTACGGGTGTATCACATCACTCCGAGTACTGGTGGAGGTGGTGGTGGGGGTGCGATTTAGACGCGTCGTTGATGATTGGTACTAGGGGAGCTATACACATTTACCAAGCACCAAGGAAAAAAGACTACGGAATTATTGGTATAATCTAAGTATTAAAAGACACACACATTATTTATGAATCGATTTTCAGTAGAGCATTATAGTAAGTCAGCCTTCTTTGCGGTGGTTTCTTCCGCAGTGATTGTGGCGTTACTCTTCGGCGCGTTTTTCTTCACTGAGCCGAGTATCAGTCATGGTCAAGCCGGACCGGGGCCTTTTGATTTCACTATCCAACAAGAAATCATCGGAGAAGCGTCATTCCTAGTAGCACCAAACGATGTAACCACTACCGGAAGCATCAATGGTTTGACGGGAGGAAACGCCAGTGGAACCACTGATTTCTCGATTATCTCAAACAATGCCACCGGATATGTTGTGCGTATCTCTTTTGAAAACAACGGCACAGCCAACACCATGGTAGGTGACGCTTCGCTGTCAGAGTCAATTCTTGATTATGCAGCATCGAGTTCTGAGCCTGGCTATGGGTACGTCGATAGAGCTTCTGCGCAGTTTGCGTATACGGTCACTTCGCTGACTCCGACTGATACTGATCAGTCATTCTTGAATAACACCGGTTTGTGTAATCAGTCGGGCGGAAGTCAAAATGGTACCACCAAGAATACAAAATGTTGGATGGAGCCAACGACAACCTCATTTGATATTGTTGATCGTGGTACGTCTGCACCATCTGGGGCAACTTCCACGATTGAGTTTGACATCACTGTTCCATCCGGAGCCACACCAACTCCAGAAGCTGATACCTACACGGCAACCGCTACTTTGACGCTCCTCACCCAGTAGGGTAGGATAGAGTCAAATATATGGCTGCTATGAACAAACAAGTACTATCTATATTGTGTCTTATAGTGCTTTTGGCCACACCACTCTTTGGAGAGGTGTTTGCGCAATCTGAGTCGGCAGCCACGTCTACGAGTGAGCTGACTGCTCCTACAAGTACAACAGCGGTTGAGTCTGCCTCAAACACGTCGTGGTATCGCTCTGAGCGTATCTTTGGCAATATTGCGGTGGGAGATTTTGTGGTCGGTCCGGGCCGGACGGAGATTGTGGTCAATCCCGGTGAAACTGTGGTACAAGAAATATCTGTCACCAACCGAATTACAGAAGACCGGCAGTTTAAGCTTGAGGTGGAGGACGTCCGCGGTACCAGTGACGCCAGTAGTGCTGTCAATCTGACAGCTGGTGAACGCGGTCCGTACAGTATTCGGGATTATATTTCGTTCCCAGATGACTCATTTGTTTTAGAGCTAGGAGAACGAGCTCATATTCCGGTGACTATCTCTGTACCACCTGATGCGGAGCCGGGTGGATACTACGGGAGTGTGCTGGTGTCTACCGTGCGGGTAGCTGACGGTGATGATGGCGGTAGTACTACCCGGTCGCCCATCATCGCTCGTGTTGGTTCGCTCATTTTTTTAACCGTGCGGGGAGAGGCGGTGACCGAAGGGTCGGTGACTGACTTATCATTGATTGACGACAAGCTTTGGTATGAAAAAGGACCGATTGAGTTGGGTGTCTTGTACGAGAATACGGGTTCAGTGCACTTGAATCCTTATGGAGAAATTTCCGTCACCAATATGTTTGGCGAACAGGTAGGATTTGTGGAACTTGAACCGTGGTTTGTGTTACCTCAGTCACTACGGCTCCGTGAAATATCTTGGGACAGAGAGTTTTTGCTTGGTCGCTATACAGCGACAGCATTGATTAATCGTGGCTATGACGACATTGTGGACGAAGTGACGGTGTCGTTTTGGGTACTGCCATGGAAGATTATCGGGGGAGTATTCCTGGTTTTGTTTATTGTGATATTTACCCTCCGAGCATTTTTACGGACATTTGAGTTTAAGCGTAAAAGCGGTTAGCGATATGATTCGACTTAGTTTTGTTTCAGTTCTTCAATCCTTGTTCCTCACTATTCTCGTACTTTCTGTGGTAGGGGTGGGTTTTGCCCAAATTCGCTCCAGCACGAATTATCAAATTCAAAGCGATAGTATTAATGTCTCTGGAGGGTATTCCTCCTCGACAAACTACCAGCAAGAGAGCACTATCGGAGAAGTTGCTACTGGCCGTTCTACGAGTACTACCTACTCCTTGCGAGCTGGTTACCAGCAGATGCAAGAAATCTTTTTAAGTCTCGCGGGGGTGAATGACTTAGTGATGGATACGGCTATTGGTGGAATCACTGGAGGTACCTCAAATGCTTCTGGTACGTATACAGTCACTACTGATAACCCCGCTGGCTATCAGCTTACTATTGCTGCGGAAAATAGTCCGGCCATGCAAAAAGGAGCTGATAGTATTGCTGATTATAATGATGGGGGAGTAGCCGATACTGCGTTTGCTGTCGGAGCGACTGATGCGTTGTTTGGGTATACGGTAGATGGAGTAGATACGAGTCAGTACTTTTTAGATTCAGCCGGTACCTGCGGAAGTGGCTCGACGGACAGTAGTTTTGCGTGCTGGACGGGATTGAATACTACACCGAAAACAGTGGCACAAGGCTCCGTTGCGAACCAACCAGCTGGAGCTACCACCACGTTACATTTTCGAGTGGGGATTGGCGGGAACGCGGGAGTAGCAGCTGGGGAGTACATCGCTACGACCACCATAACTGCGCTACCATTATAATATTATGAAATACTTACTACTCATCGGGCTCCTGCTGAGTTCTGTAACGAGTGTGTACGCCCAGTCAGCCAGTTCGACGTTTAATGTGCGCTTTCTGTATGGTTCTGACACAACCCCTCCGACGACGCCAGTACTGGTCAGCGCTACGGCCATTTCACCAACGCAGATAGACTTGGACTGGACCGCCTCAACTGATAATTATGTGTTGCAAGGATACGTGGTGAGTCGGGGGACTTCTACCATCGCCACGACGACACTGACGTCGTTTTCTGACACCGGTGTGAGTGCGAGTACCACGTATTCTTATTCAGTGCAGGCATTTGATAATTCATCCAATTATTCTAGTAGTTCAAATAGTATTTCCACCACCACTCCTGATTACCCAGTTACTCCAGTAACTCCAACTACTACTGATGATGGTTCTCAGGAAGGGACAGTCGCGCGTATCGTGACTCGCGATGTGAGTGTTGTTCCCGGTGTCTCGACCTCGAGCTTAGCGGTCGAGACAGCGCGACCCGTACGTCTCACTGTCCGGTGGGGTCGTTCTACTGACTACGAGCTAGGATTTTTAGTCAATGAGGTATACACAAAAAATCATCTCATACCGCTGACTGATTTAGAGCCGGGTACTACTTATGAATATCAAATTATTGCGCAGACGCCATTTGGTCTAGAGGCAGTGGTGGCTTCGGGGCAATTTACGACCCAAAATCCGGCTGTGGCGACAACTCCAGCAAACGTTGTGCGCTTTTTAGCTCAGCCTGCGGGAACTGATGTAGAGCTGTCCTGGCAGTTACCTGCAGGCGAAGATGTGGCATTTGTGCGAGTAGTCCGCAGTCACCTCGGGTTTCCGGCACACCCCCAAAACGGCGCAGTGGTCTATCAAGGATTAGCAGGAGGTTTTACCGATGCTGATATTCTGTCTGAATACTCGCCGGTGTACTACACCGCTTTTGCATACAATGCTCAAGGAAAAGTGTCTTCTGGAGCTATCGCGATCGCGTTTGCTCAGTCTGGCACACCAGGCGCTGAACCAGATGAGGGTTCCGGTAGACCAGGTGTACCGCCGGTAAAAGTGACCGAAGCCACTTCCTCAGTAGCGGTCGACCGATTTACTCCGGATATGCGTGTACCAGGGCTGTCTGAGGTGTTTGTTACCCAAAAGGGAATACAATCCTCATTTTTGACTCCAGACATCTCACTGAGTCCGATGCAGGCGTTTGTAGTACAGATTCCGGTTGCGGCTGTTGCCGGAAACCTCAAATCAATTGTGGTGACCGTACTCGACCCGACAGACAATAAATTGAGTTACTCATTTTTACTGCGTATCAATGAAGATAAAACGTATTATCAAGCAGTGATACCAGAGCTCTCAGTGATTGGTGACTCAGTGCTGGAAGTCCATATTTATGATTATGAAGCGTTGACCGTAGCGACGTATAAAACACCCGTTGCTTTTATTGAGATGGAGCAAACGAAACAACCAGTAGTGTTTCCAGATATGTTTTTCCAAGGTCAGACACCAATTTTACTTGTCGGGGTACTCTTGGGTGCCGTCTTACTGATTTTGTTACTGGTGTTGCGACACCGACGTGAGGATAAAGATGATGAATAGAGAGTCGATTACTAGTATAGTAGGAGGAGTTATTTAGTTTTAGATATTTATTTTTTATGGTACGTGTAGCAATTAATGGTTTTGGAAGAATTGGACGAACGTTTATGCGCTCAGCGTTTGGGCACCCAGATTTTGAAGTGGTGGCAGTAAATGACCTCGGGAGTCTGGAGAACCTCGCGTACCTATTAAAATACGACTCAGTCTACGGCCGAGCACCGTTTGATGTAGAAGAAAAAGACGGTCGACTTATTGTCGGTGGGAAAGAGGTTACTTTCCTCCAAGAACGAGACCCAGAAAAACTTCCGTGGGGTGATATGAATATTGATGTAGTAGTGGAAGCGACAGGATTTTTCGCTTCGTACGAAGGTTCCAAAAAACACCTCACTGGTGGAGCCAAGCGAGTCGTAATCTCAGCGCCAGTCAAAGATGATGCGGCGGCAGCAGGTGTGAAAGGAACAACTGTTCTGATGGGGGTAAACGATTCAGAAATCGCTACGTGTGACATTACTTCAAACGCATCATGTACTACCAATGCTACCAGTCCATTGATTGCGATTTTGAAAGAATCTATCGGTATTGAAAAGGCGATTCTCAATACCGTACACGCGATGACCTCGACTCAGTCACTGGTAGATGGTCCAGCCAAAGATTTTCGCAAAGGTCGAGCAGCCAGTTTGAATATCATTCCGTCCACTACCGGAGCAGCGATTGCTACCACGCTTGCGCACCCTGAGTTGAAAGGAAACTTTGACGGTATGGCGATGCGTGTGCCAGTCCCGGTGGGGTCAATCGTGGATGTGACTTTTGTCGCGTCTCGCGCAACGACAGTAGAGGAGGTAAATCAGGCGCTACAAACTGCCGCCGGCGAAGCGCGGTGGAAAAATATTTTCGCGGCCACTGACGAGCCAATCGTGTCTTCTGACATCATCGGCTCGCGAGTTGGTTCTATCGCCGACCTGTCTTTCACTCGAGTCGTTGGAGGTAACTTAGTAAAAGTGTTGGCTTGGTATGATAATGAAACGAGTTACACCCAAACGCTCGTAGAGCATGTCGCATCAGCTGCCAGACACCTGCGTAATAGCTAGAATATGATCATTCACTTAGCAACAGACCATGCTGGTTTTGAACACAAGCAGGCTGTAGCTGCGTGGCTGCAAGCAGAAGATTTGACCGTTATCGATCATGGTGCTTGTCAGTACGATGAGTCAGATGATTTTCCAGATTTCATCACGTTGGCTGCAGCGGCGGTGAGTAAAAATCCGCAGTCAGAATGCGCGATTATATTTGGCGGCTCCGGGCAAGGTGAAGCAATGGTCGCCAACCGTTTCCCGTACGTGAGAGCAACAGTGCTGTATACAGATAATGAAGAAATCGTGACCTTGAGTCGTGAGCATAATAACGCCAATGTGTTGTCTATTGGAGCACGATTTTTGTCAGTAGACGCCACGAAGCGACTGATATGGCAGTGGTTGCAGATACACACCTCGCTTGAGGAGCGTCACCAGCGGCGCATTCAAAAGCTCGACGATATCACTAAGCAAATTCATTCATGAGTCATACACCAATAGTGCCAGCGGTCATCCCGCACTCAGCCCAGGAGATACAAACGCAAGCTCAGCGACTGTCTTTTGCGAAGGAATTTCATCTTGATGTGGTGGATGGAAAATTTCTGGCCAACGTGACCTGGCCTTATGAGCCGGTGGGGGAGCCAATGGACGTAAAACCGTATCTGGATGCCTATACTTTGGAGGTAGATTTGATGGTGTCCGAGCCCGCAGTGGCTGCAGCGCAATGGGTAGCTGCTGGAGCGGATATGCTGGTGTTCCATGTTGAAACTATACCGCAAGCGGCATTTACGCAGTTTGCGCAAGAAGCGGACGTTTCTGTGGGCATTAGTTGTAATGGAGCGACTACTCTACAAACACTTGCCGATTATTTGCCAGTGGCAGACTACGTACAGTTGATGGGGATTTATGAGATTGGCTCACAAGGACAACCGTTTGACGAAGCTGTCTTTGAGAAGATAGCGTATATCAAGGAACACTATCCGATGCTTTCAATTACTGTCGACGGGAGTGTCAATGAACAAACTATCGAGCGTCTCAAGGCAGCCGGGGCAGACCGTTTTATTGTGGGGTCAGCTATCACTCAGCAAGAGAATCCCCACGCCGCGTACCGGTCGTTGCACACACTTATTAACGGCTAATACTTCGCGCAGAGCGTGAATGGTTGCTATACTGATGACAATTATGCAGTACCTTACGTCACAAGAAATTACTGATTTAGAGTTCAAGGCGAATGAAATTCGCCAGAGTATTATTGAGATGTTAAGCGAAGCGGGGAGTGGCCACACAGCTGGCCCGCTCGGAATGGCTGACGTATTTACCCTGTTGTACTTCGGTATTCTCAAGCACGATCCTAAGGATCCGGACTGGGAAGAGCGAGACAGACTCGTGCTTTCCAATGGACATATTTGCCCAGTGTTGTATGCCACACTCGCACACGCCGGGTATTTTCCGTTGGAAGAATTATTAACCTTGCGCAAGTTTGGTTCAAGACTACAAGGACATCCGCATCGACAATCTCTACCCGGACTCGAGACAAGCTCTGGTCCCCTGGGTTCAGGTCTCTCCCAAGCGGTCGGAATGGCGCTCGCTGAGAGAATGAATAATCCGTATTCAGCTAAGTTTATGTACTGCCTGACCGGTGATGGAGAGCTACAAGAAGGGCAGATTTGGGAAGCGGCATTTTTGGCCGGCAAAGAGAAATTAAATAATTTGATAGTAATCGTCGACAGAAACGGTATTCAAATTGACGGCTATACAAAAGACGTGATGCCAATGGAGCCACTGGCAGAAAAATTTGAAGCGTTTAATTTTGATGTGCAAGAAGTAGATGGACACAACATCCGAGCACTGAATGACGCAATTGGAAAAGCCCAAGCGGTGTACGGACAACCATCAGTGATTATTGCCCACACGATTGCTTCCAAAGGAGTTGACGTGTTTGAACGAGATTTTCGTTGGCACGGCAATCCACCAGGAAAAGGTCCAGAAGATAGAGTGGCTAAAGACAAACAAGCTGAAGTGGCTTTGGAGAAGCTCCGTACGTTAGCCGGAACGATTAATACTCATGACGCATAATATGTTTGCTGAACACCTACAACCCAATCTCTCACCTGATTCAGTAGAAAAATCACCAACTCGTAATGGGTATGGAGATGGTCTGCTCGAAGCTGGTAAGCGCGATGAAAACGTCGTTGCCTTGTGCTGCGACCTGACCGGGTCTACACGCACAAATAAATTTGCCGATGAGTTTCCGGGGCGGTTTATCCAAGCAGGAGTCGCAGAACAGAATCTCGCTTCAGTTGGTTCCGGTATGGCGGCGATGGGGAAGATTCCGTTTATCGCCTCTTATGCGGTATTTTCACCGGGACGAAACTGGGAGCAGATTCGCACTACTATTGCGTACAACGATGCGAACGTGAAAATTGTCGGCGCCCACGCCGGGGTGTCGGTTGGTCCAGATGGAGCAACTCACCAAGCCATAGAAGACATCGCTATTATGCGAGCGTTGCCAAACATGATTGTCATTGCACCAGCTGACGAGCACGAGGCACGGAAGGCTACACTAGCTGCTGCCAAGCATGTTGGTCCAGTGTATTTCCGACTGGGGCGGAGCGCTACACCGGTGGTGACTACTCCTGACACACCGTTTGAAATCGGAAAATCCGTTCGGATGTTTTCCCGCGATGAGTCTTTAGAAAATACCGTCGGAATCGTCTCTACTGGGTCGCTGTTATTTAATGCCTTGATGGCAGCAGAAGAATTACAAAAAAATGGCGTTGGTGCTTCAGTGCTGCATATGGCAACCATCAAACCACTTGATGAAGAAGCTCTACTGGCGTTTGCTTCAGAGCATGGCGCATTAGTGACCGTAGAAGAGCATCAAGTAGCAGGCGGTCTGGGTGGAGCGGTGGCAGAATTCTTAAGTACTGTACAGCCAACCAAAATAGCTCGAGTGGGAGTACAAGATCAGTATGGCCAATCAGGCGAGCCTGATGAGTTGATAGAACACTATGGAATGGGTATTGATGCCATTGTGTCAGCCGGAAGGAAAGTGCTCGAGTAAGTTTTATATAATAAAAAACACCAGACTGATGTCTGGTGTTTTTTTGTTCCTCGTTTGAAATGTGTCTTGACTCAGCGAGCTTTAAGACTTCTTTCGTCCAGGAATCCGCCCTAGGATAGAGCAAGTTTAGACATGCTGCTTCTTCTGGAGTTTTGCGGGCGTTTGATTTCCCCGCCTAGGAATCTGCCCTAGGACAGGGGCAGATTCAGGCATAAGTTCGCAATAGGCCCTTTGGGCCTTTGCTTACTTAATTTTGCTGGCTACGTAATCTCCTGGTCGATTCTCTAAGTGCTTGATGAGTTCGTCCATTGGGAGAAGACCAGCTTGGGCTCCAATGTGCTGGACTACGTTCATCGAGTTGATTGGTCCCCAAGAGAGCGCTTCGGCTGGGTCTTTCCCTTGAATAATAGCGGCCGTAAAGGTGCTCGAGAATGAGTCTCCCGCACCGGTCCGGTCTACTGGTGGCGCTGGATCCGGGTACATCGGCATACGCCATGCTTGGTCATCAGCATCTACCACAAACGCTCCGTTGGGTCCGTCGGTGATAACTGGCAACGTTGGCCCGAGTTCACGGATGGCGCGAATCAAGGTTGGAATGTGCTGCTCAGTTGATTTGAGAATTTCCTGGGCTTCTTCTTTGTTGCAGAAAAAGATTTCGGTATTTTCGTAGATGTCACGAATTTCTTCATGTCCCACTTTGATCTGGAATGTTCCCGGTTGAAATGCGAGTTTCGTCTCGTTGTTTTTGAGATATTCAGCGATTTCGTGATGGAACGGAATACCATGTTCACCTACAGAAGAAAAGTAGAAGAACTTCGGCGCTACCGGAAAGTCCGGTAGCGAGTATGGGTAGTGTTCGTGATTAATCAAGATTGTTCGTTCTGGTCCGTACCGTAGTACATAGTGGTAGTTGGTCCCCTTGTCTTCATGAATTTTCACAAAGTCGGTGTGAATGCCTTCGGTCCGGAGTGCTTCTAGACACTCTTTACCAAATTTGTCATGGCCGAGGTTTGTTACTAGGGCAGTTTCCAGTCCCAGTCTATGAGCTGAAACAGCTGCGTTGGGGGAGTTTCCCACCGCTGGTACAACTACTACGTTATCGTAGGGAAGCTTGCTGCCAAACGGCATCTGCAGCGTCTTTCGGCCGGTATCTTGATCGATAGATACGTCCGCTTGGTCTTTGTTTAATTGAATAAATGCGTCTATAAGGATGTCGCCAATGGCGACGAAATCGTATTGTTGTGACATACATCTTTGAGTATACCACTGCGTACTGACGGTTCTTTTTGCAGTAGTGAGTAGCCCAGCTATGGTCAATACGAAAAATTGTGCTAGTCTATTCACATTATGACTATTACATTAGCAGTCACAGCTCGTGACGAATCAGTAAAGATGGAGGTGATGAGAAAGAACGGAGAGGTTCCAGCCGTAGTGTACGGTGCAAAACAAGAACCAATTTCTATTACTCTGTCAGAAAAAGAATTTGAAAAAGTTCGCAAAGAAGCTGGTGAATCTACCATCGTAGAGTTGGCCGGTCTAGAGGAATCAGTTGAAGTACTTATTAAGAGTGTTGATTTTCACCCAGTGAAGCAGCAAGTTACTCACGTAGACTTTTACGCCTTTGAACGGGGGAAAGACATGACAACAGCAGTAGCTCTGGAATTTGTCGGAGAAGCACCGGTTGAAGAATCAAAAGCAGGTAGCGTGACCAAGGTATTGCACGAAATCGAAGTAACGTGTCGACCAAGTAGTCTGCCGTCACATATTGATGTAGACATCTCAAGTCTGGTGAACGTGGAAGACAAAATTCACATTTCAGACCTGGTAGCTCCAGAAGGAGTAGTCTTCGAAGGAGACCCAGAAGACCCAGTAGCAGTGGTGAGCGCCGCCAAGCAAACGACTGATGATGAAGACGAAGCATCAACTGAAATCAACATGGATGCGATTGAGGTAGAAGAGAAAGGGAAGGGCGAGAGTGCAGACACACAAGAGAAGTCAGAATAACAACTGTCGAGTCTACAAACGCACAGATTCTGTTATAATAACCGGCATGATACGAAAGTTGATGGTCGGTTTTTTAATGGTTGTATTGCTCGTGCCGCCAGTGGCGGAGGGAGCTGAGACTGATGCTGAGAGAAAAGCACGCTTAGAAGCTGAGCTACAAACTGTCGAAAGACAAATCTTGACCCAGCAGCGTTTGGTAGAAGATAAACAAATGGAACGACAATCTCTAGAGCGAGACATGACGATTATTGAAAGTGAAATTACTCAAGCCCAGTTAGGTATCCGCGCCAGAGCAGTAGCGATTGAACAGCTCTCTGATCAGATTGGCGACAAGGTAGTGGTCTTAGATATTCTGACAGAGAAGCTGGCCAAACAACAGGACTCCTTGGCAGATCTGGTACGTAAGTCCGCGCTGCTGGAAGAATACTCATTGGTAGAGGTCATGCTCAGCAAGCAAAGTTTTTCCGAGTTTTTTACTGATGTAGCCACCTTCCAAACATTAAAGGAATCCTTGAATGAATCACTCGATGTATTGCATGGTATTCGCCGAGACACGTACGAACAAAAAACTGATTTAGAAAACAAGCAAGAAACGGAAGCAGAGATGAAGCGTATTCAAGAATTAGAAAAGCAGGCGATTGAAGAAAAAGAAGCTGAGAAAGAACAAATCCTTACGATTACCAAAGGTGAAGAGCAAGAGTATCAAGCGTTGCTTGAGTCACAGCGAAAAACCGCGTCCCAGCTGCGCAATGCACTCTTCGAACTCTTAGGTGGGGGTGGAGGAATTGCATTTCCTGAGGCTGTCCGGCTGGCGAAGTACGCTTCTGGAGTGACCGGTGTAGACGCTGCGCTGATTTTGGCGATTCTCGAACAAGAAACCAACATCGGCTCAAACTTAGGCAGTTGTTTATTTACGGATAGTCGAAGTGACAAACCGATTATGCACCCAACTCGCGACGAGCCGGTCTTTATGGTGATTGCTGACGCGCTTGGTTTTGACCCGTATTCCCGCACCGTTTCGTGCCCTTTGTATCAAGGAGGGAGCAGAGTTGGTTGGGGAGGAGCGATGGGACCTTCGCAATTCATTCCTTCTACCTGGGCAATGTATGGCGGAATCGTGGCGTCTGCGGATGGCTTCGTGTATCAAAAATCAGCTGATGCAATTCGTCGCATCAATGGTGGCTCTGGTCCATCAAGCCCGTTTGTGAACCAGGATGCATTTATTGCCACTGCGTTGCTGATGCGAGACAATGGCGCCAATGGCACCTATGCCGGAGACCGCTTAGCGGCCTTGCGATACTACTCTGGTTGGGGAGGAGCTTCGAATCCAGCCAATGCATTTTATGGTGATCAAGTAATGAACCGAAAATCTCGCCTCGCCCAAGAAATCCAAATCATAAGCAACTAACGTAAGTAACACTATTGACCTAGAGTGGTTTGGTATTGCACTCTGTATATTAAAGATTTGGAGTTGCCAAAACCGTAACATCTGCTATAGTTCCAGCACTTATTTATTAGGTGCGGTAAACGTGCCGAAAACAAACATATTTATGAAAAAAGACATTCACCCAGAAACGTACAGATTAGTAATCTTTCACGACAACTCAAGTAATGAGCGAATCTTGATTGGTTCAACTATTGAGACAACCGAAACTGATACGTGGACTGACGGAAAAGAGTACCCGATGAAAAAGGTAGACGTAACCAGTGCGTCACACCCATTTTATACTGGACAAGAAAAAGTCATGGACACTGCTGGTCGAGTAGATCGATTCAAGCAACGAATGGCAAAAGCAGGGAAGAGCAAGAAGTAGCTACTAGAACCGACTCAGGGTTGCGTTTTCAGACACGAATCATATTTTCAGTTTAGGAAATAAATTCTCTTGTATGTCTGAAGACCAACAACGAGTCGGTTTTGTGTATACTAGATGTATCTATGGAATTCGATCAAGACAAACTACAAGAATTTAAAGAGAATCATAAAACGCAATTTCTGGCGTCGCAGTTTGAGAGTGAGTTAGCAAAACTCAATGAGGCCCAAGAGCTCGCAGACAGCGATCCACAAATGGCTGAACTGGCTCAGGAAGAAATCCAGCGACTGACGGCACAATTGGAAGGGCAGTTTGCTGAGATGGATAAGATCATCGAGTCCAACAAAGAAGAAGAGGCGAGGCCATATGGGGTAATGCTCGAGGTGCGGGCTGGAGCTGGTGGTGATGAGGCATCGCTCTTTGCTGCAGAGTTGGCGAGTATGTATTTAAAGTACGCAGAAGTACATCAGTGGCAAACCATTCGTTCACACGTCTCTGAGTCAGAGGCTGGGGGCTATAAAGAAGCATCATTTGAAATCCTGGGGAAGCAAGTATACGACCACTTGCGCTACGAGACTGGAGTACATCGAGTGCAGCGCATCCCAGCGACCGAAAAGCAAGGAAGAATACATACGTCTACAGCTTCTGTAGCGATACTGCCAATGCGAAAGAAGTCTACTTTGGAAATTAATCCCGGAGATATTGATATGGAGTTCTCTCGAGCTGGGGGAGCAGGGGGTCAAAACGTAAACAAGGTAGAGACTGCAGTGCGATTGATTCATCGTCCGACTGGTATTGATGTGCGGTGTGAAAGTGACCGAACTCAGCTGAAAAACCGCCTTAAGGCGATGGAAATGCTGACTGCGAAGCTGGAAGCCTTGCACGAAGAAGAAGAAATGCGAAAACACGCGCAAACGCGAAAGAACCAAATTGGAACGGGGAGCCGTTCGGAAAAGATCCGTACCTATAATTTCCCACAAAACCGCATTACCGATCACCGTATCAAGCAATCATGGCATTCTATCGATGCTACGCTCGCTGGAGATATCTCACCCATTGTCAAAACCCTCCAAGAAGTAGCTGCTGGTTCTGAAGATGTTGAGCTCGAAGCGGAGGTTGCGACCGAGTAAGCTTCTTGCGAAGGCTTTCTGGCTGTGCTACTATCGACCGGCTAAGCGCTTAAGCGCTTTTTACGTATAAAAAAAATTATGTCAACTATTAAAAATAAAAATTCATTCATCGACCAGCTGTTTCAAGCTGGTTCACACTTCGGTTTCAAAAAGAGTCGTCGACACCCAACAGTAGTGCCGTACGTCTTTACTACAAAAGACGGAAACGATATTTTTGATCTCGAAAAAACAGTAGATTTGCTCGACACAGCAAAAGAAGTTATTACAGAAGCTGGCTTACACGGTAAGACAGTATTGTTTGTCGGAACCAAAGACGAGTCATCACAAATTGTAAAAGAAGCTGCCGAAAAAGTTGATGCTCCGTATGCCACAAATCGTTGGATTGGTGGAATGCTGACAAACTTCAGTGAAATTAAAAAGCGAGTCAATCGATTAGAAGTACTTACTTCAGAACGAGAGTCAGGAGAACTGGAACGTAAGTACAAGAAGAAAGAGCGGGTAGTGCTTGGACGTGAAGCAGCGAAGCTTGCTCACAATTTCTTCGGTATTGCAAAAATGCAAAAACTTCCAGATATGATGTTGGTCGTTGACCCGCGTCACGATTCAATCGCTGTCGCTGAAGCTGCAGAACGAAACATTCCAGTCATAGCTATCTTAAGTTCGGACTGTGATGCTTCAAAAGTGCAGTACCCAGTAATCGGAAATGACTCACTACAAACAAGCGTAAAACTCCTCCTTTCAGAACTTACTGATGCCTACGCAGAAGGAAAAGCTGCCTACGTACCAAAGCCAGTTGAGGCACGACCAATTCGACCAACGACTCCTCGACGTCGACCAAACTAACGTTGGTACATAGTACGGTCCTGTTCTAAAACAGCCGTTTTACTACTTTGTTCATTTTGAAATTCAAATAAATAGTATGGAAATTACATCAGCACAACTAAAAGAATTACGAGAAAAGACTGGTATCTCAGTGATGCAGTGCAAGACCGCATTGACTGAAGCCGGAGGAGATATGGAAAAAGCCGTTATCATCCTAAAGAAAAAGCGCAGCGAAGCAGCTGACAAAAAGTCAGACCGAGAGCTCGGAGCTGGTGCCGTTGGTACGTACGAGCATAATACAAATGAAGTTTCAGCGATGGTTCTACTTTCTTGCGAGACTGATTTTGTGTCAAAGAATGAAGAATTTATTGCGCTCGCAAAAGATATCGCAATGCACGTAGCGGCGACTGATCCAAAGTATATTTCTCGGAATGAACTCCCAGCTGAGGCAATTGAAAAAGCCAAAGAGGTATTTGCCGGAGAAGTGGCTGATAAGCCTGCTGAGATGCAAGAAAAAATCATGGAAGGGAAGCTTGCTTCATACTTCAAAGATCAGATCTTACTCGAACAAGATTTCATCAAAAATCCCGAGTCTACTATTAGCGAGATGGTGACCGGAGCAGTGCAGAAGTTTGGAGAAAACGTGTCAGTTGCACAAATCGCCCGACTGTCAGTAAAATAGAGTAATGATTCAAACAGCTGTCACATTCTTTGCAATGAGCATTGGAGTATTTACTCTAATGCTCATTCTGGTTCAGGTTGAACGGAAAAGAGGGAAGCGTCTTTTTGCTACGACGATACGTGGTTGGCTTGATGCACAAATCAACAGTTTCGAAACGTGGCTCGTTCGCACCTGGAAGCATTTCGTGCGCTATGTAGTGCAACTGAATTGGTACTACAGTATTCACTCGGTATTGAAGACGTTGCTCCTGACTATTCAGGTCTTTTACGCATCGTTTGAAAAAATCTTTGAGCGAAACCGCAATCGGACCAAAAAACTTCGAATGGAGAAGCGGCAACTGCACACCGTCAATCATTTGAGTCAGATGGCAGATCATAAAGTTGACACTGCATTGACTCCGGCCCAGAAGAAAAAATTACGCCATAAAAAACTTGAAGAAAAGCACTAAAACAGTAGCATTCTCAAGTATTCTTTGATAAGATGCACACTCATAGATAAGTCGTATGCTTGTCTATAGACAGTACGCGCAGTGAAAGAGCTATTTGTTCATTTTTGTTTCATTGCAGCGAGCCACCTTAGCTCAGTTGGTAGAGCATCGGTTTTGTAAACCGCAGGTCGTCAGTTCGAATCTGACAGGTGGCTCGCTGAAATGAAAGAGTAAGTAATAGTAAATTTTACGCCGTTGGTTTTGACTACTCAGGCTGAATCAGCTGGAGTCATCAAATCTGACATTCAGTTCATTTATATGACCAAACCCGAGTCCACCCGTATGTACAACGCGTAGACTCAGCGGGTGTCACGATACGATTGATCTGCATATCAAGACTGAATACAGACTTTCTGTGGACATGACTCCTGCACACAGCAGTTACTCACAATGGAGAATTGTTGCACTCACTTATGCAGACTAAAAAGGCTTCACAAGAACACCTTTTGCCCTACGCACAACGCTCTGACTTCAAGGTTGCGCGCGCAAATGAACTGACCGGTAAAGACCGGCGGTTTTTTCGTTTTTTGGAAATTGTTCCGGGAGTAGCTGCCTGGACAACTATCATCGGTATTGTGTTAGCTTCTATTTATGCGCCGTTTATTGCTGCTTATTTTATTATTGCCTTCTCCATTTACTGGGTACTCAAGACAATCTTCTTGTCGTACCACGTACGCTATAACTGGAAGCGTCTGAAGCACCACATGGAGCTCGACTGGGGAGCAATGGTACAACGGTTTTCTTATGACAAGTACTACCATTTAGTAATTTTTCCATTTTACAAAGAACCAATAGAAGTTTTGGAGCAGACTATTGAAGGTATGCTGGCGGCAAAGTATGATGCCCAGAAAATCATTCTAGTATTTGCTGCCGAGGCAAGAGCGGGAACAGAAGCAGAAGCTGTCGCCCGGAGTCTAGAAAAAAAATATGGAGCTTCATTTGGGCATTTTTTGGTCACTATTCATCCAGATGATATCGTCGGAGAAATCGCTGGAAAAGGATCAAATGTACACTGGGCACTACATCAAGTCAGACAGCAAGTGATTGATGCCTACAATATTCCGTACAAAAATATTTTGACGTCTGTGTTTGATATCGATACCGTCATTTACCCCGACTATTTTAATTGTCTAATTTGGTTCTTTATGACGGTAGAGAATCCTTACAAGAGCTGTTTCCAACCAGTGCCGCTGTTTACAAATAATTTGTGGGAAGCAAGTGCGCTTTCTCGTGTAATGGCGATGTCCAGCACCTTCTGGCAAATGATTATGCAAGAGCGACCAGAAAAGGCAGCAACCTTTTCTTCGCACTCAGTAAGCTTTCAGGCATTGTATGAGATTGGGTATGGACAAGCGAATGTAGTGAGTGAAGATTCTCGGATTTTTTGGAATCTGATGATAGCGAACAACGGTGACTTCCAAGTAGTTTCCATGTCGTATCCGATTGCGATGGACGCGACTACTGCCTCAACGTTCTGGGGCACTATTGCAAATATTTATCGACAGCACCGACGGTGGACTTACGGAGTTGAGAACTGGTGTTATATCGTGTATCACTTCACAAAAAATAAAGCCATTCCACTGAGAAAACGATGGAGTGTAGCGTTACTCCAAGGGGAGGGGTATTGGTCCTTGGTCACCAATCCCATCATGCTTTTTATTCTCGGATGGGCGCCTATCTTTTTAGGTACTCGCGAATTTCACGAGACAGTGTTGTCTTATGAGCTGCCGATCATGGTCCGAAATTTATTGATTGTGGCCATGTTTGGACTGGTGGTTTCTGCTGTCATTTCACTCTCGTTGACTCCGCCCCGACCCGACGGACATAGTCGTTTTCGGTACATCGTGATGATGTTACAGTGGATTATGGTGCCGATGACGATGATTGTCTTTAGTGCCATTCCTGGACTTGATGCGCAGACACGACTGATGTTTGGCCGGTACATGGGATTCTGGGTTACTCCCAAAGCCCGAATAAAGTAAGCAATATGACACACGAGCCCGAAATTCAGATTTTACCGCAAAAACACCGTTCCATATTTTTTTGGATATTGGTGGTGATTTTTCTTATTGCATTACCTTCGTTAATTTTTTATACCACCGGATACCGACTGAGTTTTGAAAATCAAGAGACCTCAATCGTGACTACCGGAGGGATGTATATCACTACTGATAATCTGGAAGTAGATGTATATCTCGATGAAGAGCCGGTGGAGCGTCCGCGATTATTCCGCTCTGCCTACTATATCCAGAATATCGCTGCTGGTCAGCATCGCATCGTGGTACAAAGTCCTGGGTATCGAACCTGGGCAAAGGTGTTGCCGGTCGACTCACGCGTGGTGACTGAGGCATCTGCGTTCAATGTGCCTGAGATAGCGCAACTGCGGCCGATTACGTTGTATGAAACAGCGACTGGTACCGCGGTGTATTTCTCAAATACCATCATTGATAAAATATTTTCTCAGGCAAGTAGTACAGAAGCGTTTCATTATTCCACCTCAACTGCCACGACGACTCTGCAGGTGAACAGTGAGTTTTTATTTGTAGAAAGTCTTTTTGGCACTACTTCTACTTCCACCCAATCAGTATTCAGTCGACTGCTTGAAGAGGTGGGGAAGTTTGGATTTGCTACCACTACACCGAAGGAGACTGCCTCTTCAACCGAGGTGGTAGAAAAAACAATACGTGGAGATATGGAACTCTTAGATGAAGACGGTGAGCTCTATGCTCGGTGGCTTGGTTCGACAGCTTCGATTCCGTATTATTTCTGCATTACAAATTCGTCGCTGGCTTCTACATCTTATCGGTACGGTGAGCATGTCGCAGCCGCAATAGAAGCAGCGCAACAGTCTACGAGTACACCGCTGTTGGTCGATAATAATCGAGTGTGTCGGACACAAGTAAAGCTGAACCGTCTGCGTCAAGATGTCTTCTACTATGACTTCTTTCCGAATAGTTCAGACTTAGTGTTGATGAAACTGCAGAACGGTATCTATGTCACTGAGATTGACGACCGAGCCTGGCAAAATACGCAGTTGTTATATCCGGGGGTTGATATGCAAATCATTGTTGAAAATGGCGTGATTTATATTCAAGATGGTGAGCACTATTTTCAGATTGCCACTGAAATTGAAACAAATTAATCACGTGCTACACTAAAAGCCTATGCAACCACCGACTGGACACCAACACCCGCTGACACACATGATTGCGGAAATCAACGATATCTTTGCCAAGATTGGCTTTGAGTTTGCGGAAGGGCCTGAGGCAGAGTTGGAAAAATACAACTTTGACAGAGTGAATGTACCCAAAGATCACCCGTCTCGTGATATGCAAGATACGTTTTGGTTTAAGGCAAAAGACGTGTCTGAACCAACGGTACTGCGCACTCACACGAGTCCAGTACAAGCTCGAGTGCTGGAGGGCACTCAACCACCAATTAAGATTATTGTCCCTGGCAAGGTGTTCCGAAATGAGACCACCGACGCTACGCACGAAGCTCAGTTTTATCAACTCGAAGGTTTATACGTTGATAAAGGAGTGAGTCTCGGGCACCTGAAAGGTACCTTGGAATATTTCTTCTCCGAATTTTTTAGTGGGAAAACAGAAGTGCGTTTTCGTCCGAGTTTTTTTCCATTTGTAGAGCCAGGTATTGAAGTAGATATGAAACTGCTCGAAGGAGATAGTAAATTGGCCGGGAAGTGGATTGAGGTGATGGGAGCAGGAATGGTGCACCCCAACCTGTTGGAAGTAGCTGGTATTGATAGTACACAGTACTCTGGGTTTGCTTTCGGTATGGGTATCGATAGATTAGGAGTCATGAAATACGGTGTGGATGACGTGCGAGATTATTACACAGGAGACTTACGATTTGTTAATCAATTTTAATATATGAAAGTTGTTCATAGCTGGCTAAAAGAATATGTGGGCGAGAAGCTGCCTGATGAGCAGGCAGTAGAAGACTTGCTAAATTTTCACGCGTTTGAAATTGATGGGGCAGAGCAGGTGGAAGGAGAGACAGTGATTGATGTGGATGTACTACCCAATCGTTCAAGTGATTGTTTGTGTCACCGCGGCATTGCTCGTGAGTTGGCGACTATTTTGGATGTGCAGATGGCGAATGATCCGCTCGCTCAGGTTCCAGCTCTCAAAACAACGGACGTGATTGGTGTATCGATTGAGGATACTAATGCCTGTCCGCGGTTTACCGCGTCGTTGATTACTGACATTGAGGTGAAAGAGTCACCAGACTGGTTACAGAAGAGACTGAAAGCCTTGGGACAACGACCGATAAATAATATCGTCGACGCCACCAACTACGTAATGTATGCCATTGGTCAGCCAATGCATGCATATGATGCTGATTTGTTTCCAAAAGTGGATGGCAAGTGGCAGTTTGACGTTCGCTACGCCAAAGCGGGAGAGACAGTGAGTCTACTGGCTGAAGGGGGGAAAGACGAAGACCGAGTCATTGAGCTTGATGGATCTGAGCTCTTGATTGTGGACGCTTCTTCGGACACACCAATTAGCTTGGCTGGAGTAAAAGGCGGTCGGTATGCCGGAGTGCACGCTGAATCCAAAAATATCATTATCGAGGCTGCTCACTTTCACCCAACGCTCACTCGTAAGACGGCTCGTCGACTGGGTATTGTTATCGACGCCTCCAAACGTTTTGAGAACGAACCTTCCAGAGAATTACCACCCTACGGACAGGCAGAGATTATTGCGCTTATCGCGGATATCGCTGGCGGCAACTGTGAAGGAGTGCTCGACGAATATGTAGAGAAAATCGAAAATCCTGAAGTAACTGTAACGCTAAAAAAAGTAAATGCTCTATTGGGTCTGCAGCTCGATTTGACCCAGGTGGCAGATATTATCAAAAGAACTGGGGCAACGGTCGTGGTGAATGCGGACGCAGAATCGGTAGTCGCGCAGGGTCCGTTTGAACGCACTGATTTACATATCGAAGAAGACTTTATTGAAGAAGTGGGACGGTTGTATGGTTTGGACAAAATTGTGTCAGTAGTGCCTGATGCAACCAATTCCATTAAAACGATTAATGCGAGGCATTACTATTCAGAAAAAATCCGTCAGTGTTTGTTGGATTTAGGATTTTCAGAGGTAGTAACAACGTCTTTTCATAAGAAAGGAAAGATTCAGTTACAGAATTCATTAGCGAGCGATAAAAGCTATGTCCGGGGAAATTTGTCGAAAAATCTACACCAAGTACTCGACGCAAACTTCTCGCATACCGATATGCTGGGATTGCGAGATGTTCGAGTCTTTGAAATTGGAACAGTATTCTCAAAGTCAGAGACTGCTATTACTGAACATCTTTCTTTAGCGCTAGGGGTACGTACTAAAGGAAATGGTTTTACGGCTCCAGACGAGCGAATCTTAGTAGCTGCGTGTGATGCGCTGGAAGAGACCTTGAGCACTTCGCTGGCCTGGGAAAAAGAGAAAGGGGTAGCCGAGTTGAATCTTTCGCAAGTCGTAGATACGTTACCAGCTCCAACTCAATATGACGCCTTCCCACAAAAGAATGCAGTGCAGTACAAAACTGTGTCGCAGTACCCAGCAATCAGTCGCGATATTGCATTATGGGTCTCACAAGGAGTACAAGCTGATGAGGTGATGGCGGTATTGAACGAATCGGCTGGAGATTTACGATATCGAACTGATATCTTCGATGAGTTCACCAAAGACGGCAAGACTTCCTACGCCTTTCGCTTAGTCTTTCAGGCTACTGACCGGACACTGACCGATGATGAAGTAGCAGGAATCATGGAGGCTGTCTACCAGGTAGTACGAGAGAACAACTGGGAGGTGCGGTAGAAATGAGTACTTCCCATGCTTCGTTTGTTACCAAAAATGCAGCACCCTTTCCACAAGCAATTAAGCGCTTAATTTGCTATAATAACGATTATTAAAAGAACAAACGACCGCACGCGACTGTTGTGAATGTATGTCCTGATTACTCCGCACAGAGTACATTTTCGGACGAAACGAACAAAGAGCACGCGACCATCGTGAATATATTTTCTGAATTTCATGCCAGCCAAGAAACCCGCAAAAAAGAAGAACGGATACGACGCCTCATCTATTTCTGTCCTTGAAGGATTAGAGCCAGTTCGGAAGCGCCCAGGGATGTATATTGGTACTACCGGACCAGACGGATTGCATCACCTCATCACTGAGGTGTTTGACAACTCTCGCGATGAAGCGATGGGCGGTTTTGCCAATCGCGTTGAGGTCGCCTTGCTGCCGGACAACTACGTACGGGTCGTAGACAATGGTCGTGGTATTCCAGTGGATATTCACAAGCAATCAGGGGTGTCTGCCTTGGAGACGATTTTGTGTACCCTGCACGCCGGAGGAAAATTTGGTGGTGATGACTCGGGGTACAAGGTTTCTGGTGGTTTGCACGGAGTAGGTATTTCGGTAGTCAACGCTCTTTCCAATCATGTGATTGCGGAAATTCACCGCGACGGTGCTTATAGTATCCAAGAGTATAGTATTGGTATTCCAAAGTACAAAGTAAAGAAGGTGGGTCCTTCAAAAAAGCAGGGAACCATCATTACGTTCCAGGCTGATCCAACGATTTTTAAAGAAATCGAATATGATTTTAAACGCATGGTGATGCACCTGCGACAACAAGCGTACTTGGTAAAAGCCATGAAACTGTCAGTAATTGACGCCCGTGAGCTCGATGAAAAAACTGAAAAGAATCTTGATCTCAAAGGGAAACAGTATCTCTCAGATGAACACCTAGAGGTACCACACCAACACTTTTATTTTGAAGGTGGGTTACGTTCATTGGTGGCATTTAATAACACCTACCAAAAACCTGTACATAAAAATATCTTTTACGTAGAGAAGACTGATGTGAGTCCTGAAGTGTTGGGAGTTGAGGTGGCCTTGCAGTACGTGGACGATATTTCTCCACGTATTACAGCTTTTGCCAACAACATTTATACTCCTGAGCACGGTACACACATTACGGGGTTCAAAACAGCATTGACTCGAACATTAAATAATTACGCCAAGAAAAATAATTTTTTCTCAGTGAAAGATAAGGACACCGGATTTACTGGCGATGACGTCTTGGAAGGGATTACTGCAGTGGTGTCAGTGAAGATGCCAGAGATTCAGTTTGAAGGTCAGACAAAAGCAAAGCTAGGTTCAGTTGAAGCGCGAAGCGCCACTGAGTCCGTATTTGCCGAATCGTTTGCCATGTTCCTGGAAGAAAACCCAGACGATGCTAAAGCCATGATTAACAAGGTGATTTTGGCAGTGAAAGCGCGAAAAGCGGCCAAAGCAGCGAAGGATAGTGTCTTGCGAAAAGGGGCGTTGGAAGGAATGTCACTCCCGGGAAAGTTGGCTGATTGCCAAACTAAAGTCGCAGCCGATTCTGAATTGTTTGTAGTAGAGGGAGACTCAGCGGGAGGTTCAGCAAAAATGGGACGAGATCGAAAGACGCAAGCCATTCTGCCGCTGCGCGGAAAGATCTTGAATGTAGAACGAGCCCGAATTGATAAGATGCTTGCTTCGGAACAGATCAAAAACTTGGTAATTGCTTTGGGTACGGCTATCGGTGACGTCTTTGATGTATCGAAGCTCAGATATCATAAAATTATTATTGCAACAGATGCCGACGTAGACGGTGCACACATTCGAACGTTGCTCCTCACTCTGTTCTATCGGTATTTCCGACCGTTAATTGATGAGGGGTTTGTCTACATCGCCCAACCACCGCTGTACAAAATTCAAAAAGGGAAAGACTTGCGTTACGCATTTGATGATGCTGAAAAATACCAAATTCTGCGAGATATGGGAGAGGAGGTGACGGAAGAAGGAGAAGTAGAAGGGGAAGAGTCTGAGGAAGAGGTTGAAGAAGAAACAGCAAAGAAATCCAGTCGAGTACGAATTCAACGATACAAAGGACTTGGAGAAATGGATGCTGAAGAATTGTGGGAAACGACGATGAATCCAGAAAACCGCATCTTGAAACAGGTCGAAGTGGAAGACGCAATTGAAGCCGATAAAGTATTTGATATCCTGATGGGAAATGACGTACCAAGTCGGAAGTCATTTATTCAGAATAATGCTCGGACAGCGAATCTCGATATCTAGTGTGAATCACACTAGATAATAGAAAAAAGCGGCGCCTGTAGGCGCCGCTTTTTTCGGTGGTTGATTACCGATTAATCAAAAAATGTTACTTGGTGTGAAAAGTCGTTGTTACTAGGGTTGCTGTCAGTAGCAACATCCACAGTCACCTCAAACGTGTGCGAGTTCACATCAGCTCCGATAAAACCGATAGTGAGAACAGCTCGTTCGTTGGGTTTCAGTGGTGACTGAGTGGGAGACTCGTAGGTTCTGTCACCAGGCATGTGCACAGTAAAGGACCAATCTTTTGAAGTTTTTGTACCAAGATTCTTTACTTCAAATTGGATTGCTCCATCTTCATCTTCTGCGACTGCGCCAGGCACAAACTTGTTTTGTTCGATTGCGCCGACAAATAGGTAACGGGCCGCTAGGTTAGTTTTTCCATTGGGTTGTGAAGTAGGAATTTCGTACACATACTCTTGAGTATATTCGGGAATTTCTGGTGTGACCGGAGTAGTTGGTGTGGGGGTTACCGGTTCTGAAGAAGTCGCTTCCGTTGCAGGCACTTCTGGTTCATTAGCGCTCTCTGCTGGAGTTTCTTCTTCCGTTTGCTCATCATCAACGACAACGATTTCAGTAGATATCTCGCTATTGAGCACCGTCAATGAAGCGTTGCCAGTTGCGCGAGGACGGGTGTCATTCGTACCAAGGAAGGACACACTGTACGTAATATCTGTATAGCGGTTCTTTTCAGAATCAATAGTGATAGTGGTCGAATCTACATTACCAATATTGTAGTTGGTGTCACACTGGATACTTTGGAGCCCGTCGTCACTTACCAGGTCAATAGCCACCCCTTCTGCACAGTTGTACGAAAATACATAGCTGCCGTTGGCCCGCGCAGTGTTCCAGTTAATGTGTACCGGATCACCAGTGTTTGCGAGTAACGTATTGCTGGTGACGGTTAAATCATCAACCGCTTCACTGGTATTTGGTTGCTGATTGACACTCTCTGCCAGGGAAGCGAGTGAGCTAAACGCGCCGGGTACAACTGAAACGAGTTGAATAGACGCCCAAGCAATAAAAACAATTATTCCAATAAATCCAGTAATGGCCAGAACTTTTAAAATCGAATCTTTCTTCTGAGCTGTTTTATTATCCATAGTGAGAAAACGCTACCACAGTCAATGACTCATGTCAATGATGCGCCTCGACGCAGGGCAGGAAAATACCTGAGTAAATATTGACTTTTAAATAAAAAGTTGTATACTCTTAACAATTAATTTTATGGATACATTTATACAACACGTCTGGGCAAACAAAGTGACTTTTTTTATCACCTTTTTTGTGGTGTTCACTGGTACGTACCTTTTGTTAGTGGCAGTAGACGCGTTACCAGAAGCCCCAATCCAGGATGGTCAAGAACAAGCACAAGCCTCATCTGCAGCAGACGATGTCTCGGCGCAGGAAGTTGATGCGTCTCAAGAGGCTGTCAATCAATCAAACAGTCAGCCTACTCAAGAGAATAGTCAGCCGGCACTCGCTGTCACTTCAGCAGAGATGCCGCTTTCTATTTCTATAGCTAAGCTCGATAAAACGATAGACGTGTTGAATCCCATCTCGCGTACGATTGCAGATTTGGATACCGCACTCCTTGATGGGGTCGTGCGACACCCTGATTCTGCTACGCTGGCCCAAGAAGGAAATGTGTTTATTCTTGGGCACTCAAGCTATCTACCCAACGTCTTTAATAAGAACTTCCAAGCCTTTAATGGTATTCAAGACCTGCAATGGGGAGATATTATTGAAGTAACTTCAGCGGATACAGTGTATGAGTATCGCGTGGAAAAAGTATATCGTGCCCGGGCACAGGACGTAACCGTGCCGATTGCTGATACTGGGAACATGCTGACACTCGCTACTTGTAATAGTTTTGGCAGTGTGGACGATCGATATATTGTCGAGGCCAAACAAATCGATAAACGAGCAATCTAAGTATTGACAAAACATAATAAGTTTGCCATACTTATTTTAATTCGAGGACTAGTTCTTTTGTTCCTCAACCCTCCATATTCAGCTTTGTGACAGGTCTCACCAAGCGTGTCTCTGTTCTATTTCATCTCTACTAAAAATCAATCCGGATTCAGACTGACTGTCTTGCACAATCACTTCAATCCGAATTTATTCGGTGTAGGAAATTTACTCAACTATTTATCATTCTATGAAAAATTTTATTAACACATTTATTGGACTGAGTATCGCTGTCATGTTCATGGGAGCTGCTTTTGCTGTACCCGGTGTATCTGTCAATACAGCAGATGCCAGTCTCCTTGGAGGTGGAGGGATTGTATTTGGCTGTACTGATGAGTCAGCTACCAACTATAATCCGTCAGCAACAGCGAATGACGGTTCGTGTCAGTACCCAGCAGTTGCAGGATGTACTGATATCTTAGCTACAAACTATGACATCCAGGCAGATACTGATGATGGTTCATGCGTGTATCCTGAGCCAGTAGTTACCTCGTGTGACCTAACCGCCAACGCAACGAATATCGTAAGTGGTGGAAACGTTATGCTGTCTTGGGACACACAAGGGTTTGATGAATTTCGACTCAATGGACAGCTTGTCTCAAGGGCTACTGGAGATAAGACTTTCACGAATGTCACGGTAAATACCACCTACACCTTCGTTGCTACTAATAGTGACGGTGACCGATGTCAAACGACTGTAGACGTATACTGTCTACCGCCGGTAGTAGAAGAATGTGAACTGGATATCAATAAGACGGTAAGCACCCATTCAGCTCAGATTGGCGATGAGATAACCTACACTATCACTGTAAACAATACTGGAGATGCTGATTGTACTGGAGGTGGGGTAAAAATCTTTGATGAAGTGGATGAGAACCTCATCTATCTCAGTCACACTATTACGAGTAATCTTACCGCTGGGTACGGAAGTAAGCCAGTGTATTCTAGTAGTGACCGAACACTCCGGTTTAATGGGAATACTCTTACTCCTGGTGAGTCAGGAGAGATTTCGTGGATTGGAAAAGTAGCGAGTCCAACGCAGTGTGGTGACTTTGTGGTTGAGAATCAAGCGAAAACCACGGCCAGAGAATTGAATAATTTCCAAACCTGGGTATACAGTCAAATAGTTCAGACTGATATTAATAATAATTGTGACAAGCCAATCTGTGAACCAGGTGATCAACACTACAACCCAGAAGCGGACCTAACTGGGAGTATCTACGCAGAAGGAAAAGGACGAGTCGTAAACTCATCTGAGTACTGTGGATACAAAATTGGACTTGCCTCATATGAGAAGTTTGATGAAATTATCGATAATCAAAAACTCTTTGACTCAGCTACTGGAGTAGTTGCTGCCAAGAGCACCGCTGAGTTGATGGTGTCTGTACCAAGTTGTAAGTACCAGATTGACCTGTTTTATGGTCATGTGTTGACGTCCCTTGATGGGCAACGGTATGGAGATCGTCTACTCGATGCGAAGCATGTATCTGCTGATAAACCATATTGTGGAGTGACAGAGGAGGAATTTGCCACTGTTATTGCGCATAAAATTGTCTGTACTGACGAAGCTGATTTGCCGAATTACGGAGCGGGTGGATCAAACCTAACTGCAAATTCTGCAGCGAATTGGGTGGCCAGCCACGCCTCATGTTCGCTTGAGTCTGGCTGGAAATTCCAGTGGACAGATAGTCAGTCAAATGACCCTGGCGACACCACCGTTGGAGCGGTTGGTTCACCATGGAGCACTTTTGGGCCAACCAATGCCGACGGACAAACTTCAGTTGAGATTAATCTCGACACTCTGAATAATAGTAAGGTTTGGTTCCGGGAAGTACTACAAAATGGATATATTCCATTTACGCACGGACAAAATGCCGGCACAAATGTAGATGACGTATCAGCTGAGTTCTATTGTAATACTGATGTTATCAACTATGATAACTATGACTTTATTGCCGGTATGCAAGCTGATCAGGAGTACCATTGTATTGCCTGGAACTCACCAGTGCCAACCACTCCAGCACCGAGTTGTGACTCATTTACCGCTACACCCAACACTATTGAAGTGGGAGACACGACAGTGTTGCGATGGGAGTCTACAAACGCTGTGCAAGCCTTCTTGAATAATTCGCTCGGGGAAGTGGACGTTGATGGATCAATGACTATTTCACCAACGACAGATACCGTGTATCGACTTACGTTGATTGGAGCAGAAGATAAGACCGTTGACTGTGAAGTACCCGTGACCGTATCTGATGATCCGGTGCCAGTATGTGAATTTTTCACTGCCACACCGAATGCACTGCCAGTTGGGGGAGGGAATGTAAAGCTTGATTGGAAGGTGACCAATGCCACCAATGTGAGCATCT
>Ga0136601_1000215_pt1 | contig 28527 bp, 32 predicted proteins | sample AntRauMFilla2699_FD_181020 | JGI IMG/M metagenome (GOLD analysis project Ga0136601, IMG submission 181020) | Saline lake microbial communities from Rauer Islands, Antarctica - Metagenome Filla 2 #699 | ecosystem: Environmental > Aquatic > Non-marine Saline and Alkaline > Saline | place...
CTTACAGGAACGGTACAAATGTCGTATCGTACTTCGCTTCGCTCGTGCGATAAACTCCATCTCTTCGAATCCCTGCCGTGAGTGAAACTATTCACTCACTTCGGGTAGCATGAGAAAAACCGCCCAAAGGGCGGTTTAACTATCATGCTAGCTGTATGGGATGATGTTAGAACTTTTGTGGCGCTTGAAAATTAATAAATACAACTATTAGTTTAAAAGTTTACCTGATCTTTAATTACCACCCCATTTTCATCGAACGGAACTTTTTCCCTTGGTAATCTCTTGCTTGTTCCGTTTTCAAAGTAAAAAATGCATGAATCATTGTAGCAGGATACTTTCGGATACTGGTTTGTGACTTTTGCTTCTTGCCACATAACCCAAAAAACTACCGGGATAATAAACGCTAATATGAAAAAACCTTTATAACTTAAAGCATATAGATCACCAGTAGAAGACCAAAGTTGCGTTGGGTTCATTGCGCCGCCAAAACGGCGTTTGAAATTTTTCATTAAGATGATCATATCATAATAATATTTTGAAAGGGCTCACAAAATATGGCTAAAACTCGTTGCTACCCGACAGGGAATAGGTCACCTATGCATCAGTATTTTGTTCGACTACGTCTCCAAACTACTGTGCGACGCTACCCCGTCGCTTCTGTGCGGACAAAAAGTCTTTTGTCCGGCTTCGCTAGAAGCTTTTTTCGATTCCCTGTCGGATGAGCAACAGCAAAGCCCCTAAACACGTAAGTGTTGAGGGGCTGCTGATTGCTACGGTGGGTGGAGGATGTTCGAACCTGTGTCAACTAATTGTTTGCTAGTAAAAAATAATTTAGCTATGCTTCTATGATTTTGAGTAATCTAGTTTCCCAATCATCTGGAAATCCCATATTTTTGGGCTGAATGTCATATTCACTAAGTAAACTCGTCAACCTTTCAAACCAAGATGAATCTGGATTCACATTATTTAATAGAATCTGCAAAACTAAAAATTGATTGTACAGACGTTTGTTGTCTACAAAATAAGTCTTGTCTTTTTTAGGAATCTTTAAAATGACTGTTAAATCACGGTTCCATAAACGTGAATGGTGGGCGCAGTGATTTCTTATGATAGACAAACCATGCATCCAGTTTGAAAGTAGAGTTTCATCTATACCAAAAGTGTTTGAGACTAAGTTTCGATTATGAACGTTTAGAGTTTTGAACAATTTCACAGTTTGCCCAAAAGCTAATAGTTCAATAGTAGCCCAAAAGGGTGGTGATTCTGGAGAATCGTATTTTTTTCTATAATGGTAAATACTAGTCTCTCTTTCATTTTTCTCAACCTCTTCTCTGTATATCTTAAAAATTTTAGCTCTTGCATGTTCTGAATCACGATATATATCAGGATTTAGATGACAATGAGAGTGTCCTGTTTCACTCGTCAAAGTAGTAACTATTCGGCATTTAAGTGACTTTTCGAGCCGCTCGAGTAGCTCCATCATAAGCAGCCTTAGTTTATTATCAAAAATATAAACACTTAATACCTCACTAAATGTGGTACCTGGTGTAAAAATGTCCTCATGTTGAAAAAACTTGAAGTAAATGGACAAATGGTAATAATTCACGTTACTTAAGTAGTAACGAAGTTTTTCTTCATCATTACCAGGCAGCAACAACCCCCTCTCTTTTAAAAGGATCACCTGCTGATCTAACGATAGAGGGAGTTTTTCATATACCTTGCTCGACATAGAGAGATATTAACACGCACTCCTTGCAAAAAGAATTGAATGTTGTATATTCAAAGAATCAACACCCGCCACGCCTCTGCTGTAAAGCATGCGCACCAGGCGGGTTTGTCGTTATCTGACACATTTGAATTAGATAGAAATAAAGACAACTATTAGGGTTGTAAGCAGACTATGATTTTACTGATGCTCTTTCATCATCCATATATCTAAACTCTAGTATTTTTATATAAAAAGAGTATGTTGGTTGTACATGACTAGAGGACTCAAAGTAGCAGGAATACTTGGTGGCGGGGCTATTTTAGCGTCTGTGGTGGCTGCTGACCCCTCTAGTACACAAACAGCGCAAACAATACCCACTCCAGCACCACAAGAGCGCGCAATAGCTATACCAACCAATACAGAGACACCAATCAAAATAACTTCAACACCCTCCCCTGCTACTATCCCGACACCTAAACCTACTCCAGCACCAAAGCCAGCCACTTCAAGCTGTCATCCGAGCTATTCTGGCTGCCTCAAGCAAAACGCTGGAGACTATGACTGTGCCGGCGGTTCTGGTAACGGTCCAAACTACACTGGACCAGTGAGAGTGTACGGTTCTGACCCGTTTGGTTTAGACAGAGACAATGATGGATGGGGTTGTGAGTGATTAAAAACGCAGTAGATCATTAAATTTCGGACTAGTCCCTTTTACTATGTATTTTATCGCCATCTTGATTAAACGCAGTGCGAGGAGCCAGAAAAAAATAGTCAGGACGCTGTACCAAAAAGCCACAACATCTGAACCTCTCCAGGTCTTATAGTACGAGCTATACTGAAGGGCATTCTCTGACCAAACAATCGGCACTATCAAAAGTAAGGGTAGATGTACCGTAATATAAAAAACCCTAAAAAGCCTATCCCACCACCTTTCATTAACTTTCTCATTAGTAGCAGCGTAATCACTAATCAAAACCTCCCCATTACCAGATTCACCACACTGAGTACAAAATTTCTCTGTATCTTCTTTCTTTTTTCCACAGTTAGTACAGAACATATTTATGAGCAGCTAGCCGTATTCAACTCAACGGAACCAATCAGAACCTGATCATTTCCGTAATAATTCCATCTCATGGGAACTCTTCTCTGACGATAATACTCAAAGCTAGTATCGTTACAAAAAGATTCTCTTAAAGAAGGTCTGATTATTTCATCCATTGCTGACCACTCAAGCTCACTAGCAGTAAAATTTACCATCGTGTAATCATAATTCATTTTATTATTTGCACTCGCATACATTCGATCAAGACGGGTTTCTTCGTCCACCATTGCAGGTAAACTCATTAGCGAATTCGCATATTCTTCCGCTTCTTTTAGTTCTTCTTCTAGGGTGACAGAAGATTCCTGTGCTCTCATACTCGCTTCTATACCTGCTTCTCTGGCGTCATTTAAAGACCCTAATACCACAGCTGCTAAAATTCCAATCACAGCTATAGCAATAATCACAACGATCACTATTCCTAAGGCGCCACCCCCACCCTTAGGTGCAGAATAAAACCCATTCTTATCTTTTAATCCAATAAAAGTTGAGTTGCAGCTAGGGCACGCATAAGCGTGTGTTAAAACGTAATACAGCAAAGTAATTGGCCAGAAAAAAATGAATAACAGCCACACAAGGATTTGGGCCCACGCACTCCTCCCTTTCTTCCCAACTCCCAGATAACCACAGTTTCCACACTTAATTGTGCCGTCATAATTCCTCGAGTTTGAAACAAGTGCATAGATTATACCGATTGGCATTGCCAAGAACGTCAAACCTAACACAAAGGGTATTACCACATTATTGATAAATTCGATCACTGGAGAACTTCCACTACTTTCAGAGAAATGGGGTCACAGAGAAATGGGGTCAGCCACTATTAAGTAAGTGTCCGACAGGGATTCGGTCACCTTTGCATCAGTATATTGTTCGACTTTGTCTCCAATCTAGTGTGCGACGCGGCCCCAACGCTTCTGTGCAAAATGAATAGAGATTCATTTTGGCTTCGCCAGAAGCTCTTTTCGATTCCCACGCAACAGTCCCCCGGACTGTGGCTTGTCAGGCAGCACGGGAAAAGCGCCCAAAGGCGCTTTAACTCTCGTGCTAGCTGTATGGGATGATGTTAGAACTTTTGTGAACGATTAACCACCATTCGCGATCCTTTCGTCAAGATCGTCCATAGTCTTAAGAAACTCTTTTTCAATATCAACTCCGTACCTTTCGGCTAAAACTAGTACAGACCATAAACAATCTGAAAGTTCGTGAGCAAGCTTGGAATCAATTTCATCCATATCTCTCAGTCCTTCTTTAGCCATAGCAATTTTTTGTAAGTCACCAACGTCGCCGACAAAGCCCTGAGCTAGTTGTAGAGTGGTCCACTCTTTACCAGACCTACTTTTATTTAACTCATCATACTTCTTGCGTATCTCCACAGCTCTGCTTGATAGTTCGTATATTCATAAAATAATTATACCAAAAGTTGCTGTACTCTGACCGATCACTAATTCTAATATTAAGATGTCTTAAACTCGTTGCTAGCTGTATGGGATGATGTTAGAACTTTTGTATAAAAAACCACTCAGAGACTGAGCGGTTTTAGCATTTATCGATATCAGTCTAGGTCCTTCCAAATAAACCGAATGTAAACAATCTTAAGAAGTACATTCTTTCTTCTTTACGTTCTATAAATATTTTTTCATCGACAGACTGTTCAATTTGATTTAACTTGGAGTAAAAATATTCTGAGTCTAGAAGTCTGTCTTCATCAAGAACTTGCATTGCGTACTCAACACCATCAACCTTGTTACTAATGTCGACTTGAAAAATGCTTATACTATACCCATCTCCCCCTAAGTCCCAGTGTCGACGGTATACTGTCACCCGTCTATTATCTGCACGATTTACGCTATGTGCACTACCGAATAAATCTGGACTTACTTCATCTATCTTTATCCGAGGAAACACTGCTTTGAACAGTATTTCAGACATTGCATCAATCTTTATCTCCACTCCATCCGGTACTATGAAATGTTTCCGTATAAACTTATCAAGGTCTTCTGGGAAACATCTGAAGCTAAATTTATGCATATAATCCTCCTACGCATATTTGTTTGTTTATTTAGTACTCAAAAATAACTATACTATGAGAAAATATCATGTCAATATTATTGCTAGCTGTGTGGGATGATGTTAGAACTTTTGTATATACGAAATAAGGTCCCGACAAGCTTGTTGCCGAGACCTTGGTTGTTCCTGCTGGTTATCAGGCTGCCACTTCAAGCACGTTGGACATGCTCCACTGATCAATCCCTTTGGGTCGATCACGATCGTCCGTGCCAAGCTTTACTTTGAGCCAGCCGACAATCGAGTGATGGAATCGTGTGTGAACTTCTTCGTGTGAAGACTTCAACTCCACGATATAGGAAATAGCAGTTCGTCCTCCAGCATCACGCATGTGGACGTCGATCCACTGGTGATAGTAAAAGACAGATGTCAGCTCATGCATTATTTCTGCAACAGAGTCTCGTGAGACATCTGCATTGAAAACGATGAAGCCAGCATTACGGTTATCAATAGACATTCGTCTACTCCTTAGTTGGAGTGTAAGCGCACCACCATTGGTACGCGGTATTAAAATAGCACAGATTTACACATCTGTCAATGTTTGCTAGCTGTATGGGATGATGTTGGAACTTTAATCACTTATTAATTCATTATTTTCATTCAGAGAATGACTACTTATTAAACAATTCTATGCTAAATTCAATTAAATTGTTTGAATAATCATTTTGAGAGCTTTCTTTGAACGACTCTGCATTACACTCAAAAGATTCTGTTATAGGTAGAATTAAGTCGTCACCTTTACTGGATAATTCACCTCTCGCTTGAGTACAGTATTCATTTCCTAGTGGGTCACTGTACAGAAGGCGAACATCGACTTCCAAGTCTGTATATCTGTCAACAATGTTCTCGTTCAAGACTACATTGCCTTCAATTTCTCCACCAGGACTAACTATTACACCTCCGATAGTCCATTCCGATTTGTAAGTATAATTACCATCATCAAATTCAAGCTTCGTGTTTAACGCAGGAAGTCTTCCTGAATTGTTTATTGAGAAGTAAAGAGTTGTAGTAGATTTTTCCTGTCCAATGTCAATCCCACTTTCTCCAAAATACAAATATGGCCTATTTTCTATACTTTGAACATATAGATTTTCTTTTGCAATTTCAGCTGATTTGTATAAATTTATTGTGCTCAAGGCGAGACTAAGCACTCCAAAAATAATTGAGGCTACCCCTACCCACAAAGCAGGGTTAGAACTTAATTGGTACCAGACCCAATACATTCCTCCTGCCATCTTTGACCTACCTTTCTCAGTTAATCTGTAAACATGAAAATGCTCATCGTTTGTCATTTCACCATTGACAGTGTGTGGTCTTACTCTTGGATGCTCAGATATATAACCTTGCACTAGCAAATCGCGAAAATTGCTAACCTTAATATCGTCGAACTCACGTCTTATGTCTGAAAATTCAGCAGCATACTCACACTTCTCGACAAACTTTAAAATCTTTTTTTGTTCAGCATTCATCTCAAGATAAAGATAACAGAATTTGACATTTTCTGCACTTTAGAGATAATGGAAACAGTACAGATGCCAACGCATCTCTTATATCTAAATAGGTCCATCACACCTGGCCAAACTACGCTGGAATAATTGCGTAGCAATTGCATCGACCAGTACCACTTTTACGTTTTGTAAGGTGGTGCTTTTTGTTTTAAACAAAGCGTTTGTACTGATTATTATGTCAGTCACATTTTCCGATTCTCTGATTAAGGAATACCAAGCTGAAATGCGCCAATCATATGGCGTACTGGTTAATGCTGATGATGCTCAAATTCAGTTACTCAATCTAGTTCATGGACTATTTCCAACACCAGAACGTAATGAACGGGAAGCAACGTCGTGCGATTTATCGCCGCGTTATTCCCGTTCACGCCTGGGTTAAAAGTCGGGGCAGTATTACCCCGACTTCGAGACATCAAGACACCCACTTAACCCATCTTTCCTATGGATAAAAAGGACTTAAAAACTAGAAATTACCTATACACAATAAACAACTAGTGTGCAAGGTCTAACCTTGCACACTAGTGCTGACTCGAAGATCTTGTCTTCAGGCGCGTCAACGACTTTTCTGATTGCGTTCGAAAAATTGATATCTGTCATGCTGGATCTCCTTTTTATGTCCAACTTTCATAATGCTATAATATAAATAATTGTCAACTTTTTGCTAGCTGTCTGGGATGATGTTAGAACTTTCCTACCCCTTCAGGAAAACCACCTCACTTGAGGTTATCTCGTTATTTTTAAACATCTCACCAAACTTTAATGGCTTGATCAACACATCGTCTCCTGGTGATACCCAAACGTATTGATCTATTTCATGGGCATGTGAACGATGAGTATTTTCTAAATCTACATACTCAGCAGAATTTTTAATTTCAAAAAAGAATTCTATTGACTGTTTTGAATCTCCATCAACAAATGTGTTTATATACATAACACGCCCAACAACTGGCACTATTCCCAGCTCCTCTACGACCTCTCTGTGAACACACTCTTTTGGACCTTCTCCAAATTCTAAATGACCACCTGGGAGAGCTAGGAAATTTTTACCTGTATGCCGCACAGTTAATAATTTATCTTCATTGATTATCACTGCCCTACATCTAACCTCAATAACTTTTTCGGAATTCATTGTACAAGTATATCAAAGCCAAAACTCGATGCTAGCTGTATGGTACGAAGTTGGAACTTTTTTAAGTAGTTACTGAAGAAAATTTACTATTACTTAAAACGATTTACGAGAAGTAATTATTTATCTCAGTTGAATAAAATAATGTTTATCAGTATGATTAAATCATCATGTTAAAAAAACGTTATCTAATTATAATTTTTGTTATAGCGATAATTTTATGGTTCTTCTATTTAAGTCCTACTAACTCTAAATCTCCACTTATAGTTAGTCAAGAATGGTCAGGTAAAATTTCAAGTGTTTTCCGTGAAGATATATTTGGAAATATATATGTTAGTACTGGCGGTTGCCATGCACTAGGCTGTGGTTACAGCAATAAAAGATTGAAAGATTTACCTAACGATACCGACATTTTAGGTCCAGGAATATTACGTATCGAAAATAGTATCTGTGCAAAAAGATATGATAATCTTTATTTAATATGCCAAACAATAGTCAATGCGAGCGATCTACGTTCAGTCTCATTACCGTGGCAAGAAAATAATTTTTATTATTACGCTACTAATGATCAAGTTTACTTTCAACAGAACGGTGATACCCCATTAAAGAAAGTTGTTGGAGCGACGGGCTTAGAAAATGCAACACAAGTACCATTAGAGGTCGCAGGTCCTGCTTGCAATCAGATAAACGGCTGGTGGAAAAATAACAACCATGTGTATCAAAGTGGAGTCATGATACCTGGTATAGATCCTACTAAATTTGATCAAGCCAATAGTTCAAATACAAAAGGTATTTTCAAAACTCAATTGGATTACAAGGGGGATGTTTCTTGCCATGTAGATCGCGACATATTACGATCATTCCAACAAGGTGCCAATGTAGACTCTGAGATACAATTATTAAAAATATAGGCTTACTACCCGACAGGGATTCGAACTCTACGAGTTCAGTAGACCTTTTGGACAGATTGGTGAGCAAAGCTCCCCAATCTGACTCAAAAGCTTTTCGAATCCCTCGCAATAGCCTCCCAGGCTATTTCTTGTCGGGTAGCTCGTAGACAGAAAAATCTCCAAAAGGAGATTTTTCTTACGAGCTACCCGACAGGGATTCGAACCCCGATTGACGGCACCAAAAACCGTAGTCCTACCATTAGACGATCGGGTAAGGTAGCTACTGCGGTAGTTGTGAGTATGCTCTTGTACCGCAGTGGGCATTAGATTACCATAAAACAATCTATCTTAGAAGGGTTTTTTGTTCCTATTTTGTGTGAGTTTCGTATGAGGCTTTTACAAACGCGGTAAACAACGGGTGTGGTGCCAGCGGCCTAGCCTGTAACTCTGGATGGAATTGTACTCCCATGAAAAATGGGTGGTCTTCTTTTGATAGTTCGGCAATCTCCATCAGTTCCCCGTCGGGTGAGACCCCGGTAAAATCAAGCCCGGCGGCTACTAGCTGCTCGATGTAGTCTGTGTTTACCTCATAGCGATGACGATGACGTTCAAGCGCACTATCGGCCCGGTAGGCTTTTTGCGCCAATGAACCTTTGGCTAGTTTAGCTTCATACTGCCCCAGTCGCATGGTGCCGCCCATCTTTTTTTCTTTGATTAGATCTTTTTGCGAAGCCTGTACCGCAATAACAAGATGATCTGCCTTGGGATTAATTTCCTCGGTACTGGCGTTTTTGAGTTTTAGTACGTTTTGCGCATATTCAAGCACCATTAATTGCATGCCGTAGCAAATACCAAAATACGGAATACCTTGTTTGCGAACGTATTCGATAACGTTCAGTTTGCCTTGAATACCAGTTTTACCAAAACCTCCGGGGACAAGAACACCATCGAATTTTTTAAGCTCTTTGAGGTTCTTTTTATCTTCAAAGTGTGCCGCTCCTAGATAATGAATCTCTGGGGTTAGGTTTAGTCCGTAGGCTGAATATTTGATCGCCTCAAGGACCGACAGGTACACGTCTGAGAGAATAAAATCACCAGAGCTAAAGTACTTACCGACCACCGCAATTTTGACCGTGTCAGTTCCACCCTTTGAACGTTTAACGAACTTTTTCCAACCGACTAGGTCAGCTTTTTGTTTACACTTAAGACCAAGTTGCTGACAGATTCGCATTGAAAGATCGTCTTTCTCAAAGTTAAGTGGAACGTCATAAATACTATCAACGTCAGGAGCCGAGATGACATTTTCGAGTTTTACGTTACAAAACTTTGCAATTTTCTCTTTTCGTTTATCATCAATCCCAATCGGGCTGCGACAGACGATCATGTCAGCAAACACACCGGCACTATTAAGCGAACGCACAGCGGTCTGGGTTGGTTTAGTCTTCATTTCACCGATGCTTCCTGGGACTGGCAAGTAGCTCACCATCACAACTGCGACATCGTCTGGCGTTTCTGTTTTCATCATGCGGATTGCTTCGAGGAACAATACGCCCTGATACTCGCCGACAGTGCCACCAACTTCGATCTGTACAACATCAGCATTGGCCTGTTTACCAGCTTCTTTAATGCGACGAATCACTTCTAGAGGAATATCAGGCACCACTTCTACGTTACGGCCGCTGTACTCAAGATTTCGTTCTTTTTGGATAACTGACTGGTACACACTACCAGTGGTCATGTAGTTTATTGCAGGGATATCGATGTTAAGGAATCGCTCATAGTTCCCCATGTCTTGGTCAGTCTCAAGTCCATCCTTGAGAACAAACACTTCGCCGTGCTCGGTTGGATTCATGGTCCCAGCGTCGATATTGATGTATGGATCGATCTTCATTGCCGTCACATTAAGCCCACGCGCCTGCAGGCAAGTCGCAATTGAAGAAGAAGCAATCCCTTTCCCTACACCACTCATAACTCCTCCGACAATAAAAATGTACTTCGGGTTCTTTGGAGCTTTTTTGGCAGCTGGCTTAGTTGCAGTTTTGGTCGTTGATTTCTTGCGGGTAGCCATAATAAGTGAGGGTTAAGTTCGTAAGTAGCGTGCGATAGCGAGTGTACTTGAAAATAGTCCAAGCACTACTCCGATACCCACGATGATGCCAAAGATTTCACGGAAGTTCTCTAGGTAGTAATCAAGAAGGTTGATTTCAAAGAAAGCTGCAGTTTCTGGACCAATCCAAATCAAGATTGGGTAGAATAACGCTAGCGTAAGTAGTCCTGCGAGGAACCCATACATGACCCCTTGGAGCATGAACGGGCCTCGAATGAACATGTTACTAGCCCCAACCAGGCGCATAATAGCAATCTCTTCGCGCGAGGTGTAAATCGCTAATCGAATCGTGTTAAAGGTAATCAGCGTAGCGGCAATCAGTAACACAATCAATACAACGAAGCTTGAGCGTTCAACAGCATTAATAATAGCTGTCAGCGTGTCGATTGAGTCTTTGTTTCGGTTAAAGTTGATTACATCAATAACGGGTGCTCCGACTTCTTCTTGGGCTTTTTGCTCATCCAGGTATTGTGCAACTCGCTCGTATTGCGACGTTTCTTTGGCTTGAATAGCGATGGTTGCTCCTAGTGGATTTTCATTTAATTCTTCAAGTGCCTGCAAAGCAATCTCGTTGTCTTGGTTTCGAGCACGGTATTCTTCAAGCGCGTCTTCGCGTGATGTGTATGTTACTGCCTCCACGTCTGGCAAGGCTGCTACCGAGGATCGAATCCGATCAATCTCGTCGATTGATGCATCGGGCACAAAGTACACGTTAATGTCGACTTTTGATTGGATGGTATTAAGTGACGTAGTCAACAACTCATCGACAAACATCGTCATACCAATCACAAACAAAGCCACAGTCATCACAAATACCGACGCCAACGACACATACGCATTGCGCCAAAACCCAACAAATCCCGCTCGTACTATTCGACGTAATCCAGTTAACATAAAAATTATAAGACGTATTTACCACTAGCATCATCCCGAATAATCCGACCTTCGTCCATGGTGATCACCCGACGTTCGATCTCGTCGATCACACCTTTATTGTGAGTAGTCATGATAACGGTTGTACCCAGATCGTTGATCTTACGTAAGATCTGCACAACTTCATAGGTTGCGATGGGATCGAGGTTTCCAGTCGGCTCATCGGCGATGATAATGTCGGGTTGATTAACAATCGCTCGCGCAATCGCTACGCGCTGCTTTTCTCCACCTGATAGCTCGTGTGGGAAGTTGAAAGCTTTGTCTTCGAGGTCAACCAAGGCTAATGCTTGAGGGACGTTTTCGGCAATCTCAGCGTCAGTGCGTCCATTAGCTTCCATAGCAAACGCGACATTCTCGTAGGCAGTTTTGTGTGGGAGGAGTTTGAAGTCTTGGAAAACTGTTCCGATCTTGCGACGGAAACTTGGGAGCTTTGACCTAGGGATGCGGTGAATATCGAGCGATTCGTAGAATACACTACCGGACGAGGGTTTGTCTTCGGCGATGATCATTTTAAGCAGCGTGGTTTTACCAGCTCCTGAATGACCAACAATAGAAACAAATTCTTTTGGGTCTACTTGGAAAGTAATTTCCTCAAGACCAGACGCACGTCCATCGCTGTAGTGCTTTGAAACGTTATCAAAGTAAATCATACCGGACAGTATATCACGCTATTTAGCAGATACCGAAGCGTCAATAAACATCTGGATATCTCCGTTCAAAACTTTATCGACCTGACTCGTTTCGGTGTTCGTGCGGTGATCTTTTACCATCTGGTACGGATGAAGAACGTACGAACGAATTTGGCTTCCCCACTCGATCTTGAGGCTTTTTTCAACTGATAATCCTTCCATCTCTCGCTTGCGCTGGGTTTCTTCAAAGGCAAAAATCTTGCCGGCCAACAGGGTCATGCCTTCTTCACGATTTTGCAGCTGTGAACGACCAGAAGAGATGTTCACTGAAATTTTAGTTGGCAGGTGCACAATCCGCACGGCAGTCTCTCGCTTGTTAACGTTTTGACCACCGGCTCCGCCAGATCGAGCGAAACTGATTTCTAAATCATCTTCATCAAGTGCAAAGTCAGTCACATCTGCAACCCGTGGCGAAACCTCAACCAAAACAAACGAGGTTTGTCGTTTACCATTACTGTTAAATGGAGAAATCCGCACGAGCCGATGTACCCCTGACTCGTTTTGTAGCGTACCGTAGGCGTTTTTACCTTGTAGCTCAAACGTGATGTTGCGATAACCGTTTTGATCATTGGTATTACTGTCGAGCACGACAGCTGACCAACCCATACTTTCGCCATATTTTTGGTACATCTCAACCAGCATGCGAGCAAAGTCTTCTGCGTCATCACCACCAGCCCCGGCCACAATCGTAATTACGGCATCATTACGGTCGTACTTTCCTTTCCCTTGCGCCGCATCTTTGAGCTCTTCTAGCTCTTTATACATAGCTTGCGCAGCCGCTGGATCGTTCCAAAAATCTGGCCGTAGTTGAGCCGCCTCAATTTCGGCAATGCGTGTCTGCAGTTCTGAGTTGTCTGACATGGGTTGAGTATAACAAAAAACAAAGCAGCAGAGGACTCTGCTGCTTTGTTAAACCACACACCACCTGTTTGAGCCAACACACGGAATCGAACCGAGGACCTCATCCTTACCATGGATGCGCTCTACCGACTGAGCTATGTTGGCGTGGCGCAAGCATATCAAATCCCTGGTAATAAATCCACAATTCTATTGCCAAACAAATGAAAAACCGCTATACTCTCGGGCACTTGTGGAAGCAAGTATAAACCTCGAGAAGTCCTAGATGTTTCGCGGACTGAAAAGAAAAAAGTCTTTTTCTTTCGACCGCTTCATTCAGCGCCAAAATAGAAAAGTAAACTTTTCTATTTGCACCTCATTCGCGGTCGTAGCTCAGCTGGTTAGAGCGTCCGCCTGTCACGCGGAAGGTCGAGGGTTCGAGTCCCTTCGACCGCGCAATATAAAAGTCCCCGTCAGGGGATTTTTTACTTTCGCTACCACATATACTTCATCTATCGAACCCCTACCTATTTGACTACGCATAAGTAAATATTATCTGGATCGAAACAAGTCCTTCAAAGAAAACAGTAGCCACACCACATTGAGGACCACAAAAGGATAACTACTGATCCAATACGAATATCCGATCAGTACTAGACTGCCCACCGCATTGATCCGGACATAGATCTGGTCGCTTGCAGACCACCAACGGACGCGATTACCAACAAAGCCTAACAGCACAAAGGCTGCTCCAAAAACCCCAACAATAGTAACCAGATCCAGCATTTGTGTCGACGGGAGGAATTGAACCTCCGACCTTAGCTTTATGAGTGCTACGCTCTAACCAACTGAGCTACGCCGACAAGTGAGATTCTAAATAAACGTTTACTTTTATTTATGATTCGAGCGCAGTCGGCGCAAGGTGGGTTGTGAATAAATTACTTTATTCACAACCCACCTTTCAACCAACGAGCCTCTCGAACAATTATTTTTTAGTGATATTGAAAAACTATTAATTCAACATCTACTTTACTACCCATAGGATAGTGGCAATAGACTACTATAATCCTCCCCTAGAATCAAACTACTTTTGTACCAACCGAGCTTCGGCCTTTGCAATATCTTCTGGATAACCAATCGGAATCCAGAGATTTTGCTCCACTACAGCAATCGGATATTTTTTAGCATATTCACGCGTCATGTCGGTATGATAAAACTCACCATTTGTCAGAACTGTAGGCTCAAAATCAAAGATATGTTCATCAAGAACAAATACTCCAGTCGAAGCTAGATTGGATGGTGCATGCTCAGGTTTTTCAACAAACTCAGCCAATGTACCGTCAGGATGGCGAACGACAATCCCAAATCGTTCTGGAGTTTCAGTCGTCAATGCGAGCATCCCGCGCGAAAATGAAGCTACCCGAGCCAGATCTTCCTTTCCATGAATATCATCCGCAAACATAAATAAGAACCGACCCTTTATTAAATCCTTACATAACCACAAAGCATGACCAGTTCCTTTTTGTTCTTCTTGGTGTACGTAGGTGATCTTACGACCATTGTATTCTTCCCCAAAATGCTCGTGCAGCTGATCTTCTAGGTATCCAGTTACCATAATAATTTCATCAACCGCACTTGGTAATGCTTCAAGAATATGATCAAGCAGTGCCTTTCCGGCCACCTTCACCAGTGGCTTTGGAGTATTATCGGTAAGTGGTCGAAGGCGGGTTCCTTTCCCTGCCGCTAGAATTACGCATTGCATATATACACCTTTATACCATTCTGCGCGCAAAAAGGTTATAACTACTGTGCATGCCGACATCTTTTAGCCAACGAGTATATGACCTAGCTCTGACGATCCCACCGGGCTACGTTACGACCTATGGCGCACTAGCAAAGGCTGCCGGTGGTGGAGCGATGGCCTCGCGCAGTATTACTGGTATCCTTGGCAAGGCACCAAACCAGTCCAGCATCCCCTATCACCGCATTGTCTATGCCGGAGGAAAAGTCTGGCTACCGGCTGGCGCAGAGACAAAACGCCAAGCGATGTACGCTGCCGAAGACATTGTCGTAAATGAGAACGGGCAGATTGAAGATTTTGAAGAAATTTTATGGGACTACAACCAAAACTAATATGTCACTACCAAACAAAGACGAAGCCAAAGCGCTGCTAGAAGAGTACGTTACAGACACCTACCAGCGCTTTCACGCCTTAATGGTCGCAACCGCGATGGAAGGCTACGCCGCAAAGCTTAATCAAGACCCACAGCTGTGGTTCACAACTGGCTATCTACACGACATTGACTATGACCAATACCCAACCGAACACCCCGGACCGTCTCTTTTGTGGTTTAAGGAATGGAACTATCCTCCCGAATTAGGTCAAGCAGTCTTGGCACATGCCAACGGATTTAACGGATTCACTACCCCCGCCACTAGCAAGCTTGATAAAGCCTTGATTGCGTGCGACGAGATCTGTGGAATATTTTACGCTTACCAAAAATTAAACCCGATTCCCTCTGGCGACATGAAGGCTAAGTCAATCAAAAAGCGCTTGAAAGAAGAGCGATTCGCACCCGGTATCGACCGCAAGCACATCATCAATGGTGTGGCTGATTTTGGTATCACTATTGACGAGCATGTCGATAACCTCATCGAGTTTTTCTCTGATTTGGATTCACCAGTTGTACAATAAAAAACGCTCTCAAACGGAGCGTCATAAATAACGAATGATCATAGTGGCCATCAGGGAGACCATAAAATTGAACAGTAGATGACCACCTCGGATTTCCAGGGAAAATGCACACCAGAATGCCAAGCAGAGCCCAGCAACAGCTGCCGCATAAAACCGAGGTGTGAGTTTGAGCACCCGCCCGCCCAATGGGCGGCGGCCACAAACCCGTCGTGTGCCAGACTCCTACAACCTTGCGGCCAGGAGCTGAATCAAAGCGGTCGGTTACCCGAGTCGCTATAGCCCGTATAACCCCGGACTACAGGGTTCCATTTATGGAATAGTACTTTGCTCAATCGAGATCTCCCTAACAGCACTATACATTATAAAAATGAGTAGGCAATCATTGATCGCCTACTCACGTATTTCTTTCTAACCAAAGAAGATCTCGATGTTGATCTATTTGGTCAAGCCAGTCTAGATGTCCTTGCTTCAAAAAGCCTTGCGCACCCAACCGATCAAAGAAAGCTGGACGAACCTTGGCTCGGTTACGCAACACTCGAACTCCTAAGAACTCAATCGGCTGAAAACGAGTATCGACCCGACGTGATTTATGTTCATTAACGACAAATCCACAAGACATAATTTTCTTCTTAAGGGTCTTATACATCCGGTTAGCAAACGGCCGATCGTCCCACGGCTTGCGTGAAAAAACAATATCATCAACATAGCGAGTCACCGTTGCATTGTGAGACTTGGCGGTTTCTCTCAACAGTTGATCTAGCCCGCTAAGAGCACAAGCTTTTTCAAATAACAAAGACGACGAGGGCGCACCTTGAATCAACCCTCCAGTACCACGATGAAAAAACGGCCACCCGTCCCAGTCTTCAGACGATCCGTGATCAGCCCAGTCAAAAAGATTTTGTGTAACTTCGACTGTCGGCCGGGGGAAATTTTCGTGGAAACCAGGGTGCACACACCCAAAGGCATCAGCGATATCGATTTTCATAAAGTATCGCGGCTGGTGGCGCATATGCTCCCAGACCTGATGCAATACGTACCGACGTTGAAACAGTGGATGATAGGTACTGGCAATTGTCATCCCCAGCCCTATCGCCTCATCATTTCGCACAGCCTGTGGTGTGTGCTGACGGCTCTGAATTGTTTGCGTCCCGAGCCTAATTGCAACCCTACGCAACTTCGAATGTTCCCAGCGTTTTTCCTCCTCAACCATAAACTCTCCGTGCAGCTGCCGAGCACGTTTACCAGCGTCAGAATCCGCAAACGGATATACATAGCGCTTGCTTGTTCCAAACACTTTCTTTTCCCTCCTAAACCCCGGAGGTGGCGGGAGTGGTTTTTTACTCATGACAGCCTCCTAGCTTTATGGTTTGAGCAACTTTCTATTAATCACCATACTAAAAAAACAAAAAAAGTAAATAAAATGACCCGCTTTTTAGCGGGTCATACAGTTTCAACTATGCTTAGGCTTTCGCAAGATCGGCAGGCTGTCGAACATCACCCCCTGCTCTACAGGTTCAGGCCCATTGCTTACAAGCTTTTCATGCCTCTTTGCAACGCGCCTCAACTTTGATGGAATGCTGAGCTGAGGCTTGGTTTGGTGTACAAGACCATCAAGCAGCTGTGCTGGGCTGTCGCGCTCACGCAGCCAAAACTGACCAATGTCGTAATACGTACCAGCGGGGATACCGTATTTGCAACTTGAAGCAATTGCACAACCTCCACAAGCACGATCGTGCATCCTGCGGTATGCCGGTTTTGCCCAGTCCACTTCGTGAGGCACGCGAACTTTCTTGTTTTTGACAACTCGCCCATTCGCCATTTTGACATCCATATACGTCACCCGACTTTTGGTATATGGAGCTTTACGACAAAGCTTAAGCGACCAGAGCCAGATCACATCACCGTATTCTACGGCTGTAAGTGCAAACTCTTTTTGTAGCCATTTTGCCAACTCAATACCCAGATGTTCAACCGCTTCGAAACGAATTTTCATAGTTCCCAAGAGAACAATCATCATGGCCGACAAATAGATACGTAAGTGATGAAAGTCGACTGGCGCTGATAGGTCGTTGTGCGGAATTAGTCCAGTAGCTGATAAGAAGTAGCTAAGCATACTAGACATCTTCATCTTAAACCCCATAAAACCACGATGACCATTACGTCCAATGATACGGTCGTAGAGCACCTGCTCATCAACCGTGTCAGCGAAAATATTCCGAGGATCACCGTCCCAGTCTTCGAGCAGAACCTTTGAGTTGTTAAACCAGAACTGACCAATTTGATCAAACCGCCAAGGAATATAATTAAACAAGATTAAACCAATTTCCCAAGGGTTACTTCGCACAACTTGCTTTGGATCAAACAGCCATCGTTCATTTTTCCACAGACGAATGAGTTGCTTAAAGGCGTCACTACTGACGACGGTTCCTCGCATATACAAACATGCGTAGAAAAGAAACAGAGCAAAAAATAACTCATTGGACGCAATTTTCTTTGGCACAAGATTTTGCGGCAGATCAACGTCTGGTCGATCGTAGGGGTACTGACCTTTATGATAAAGGTCAAGCATCGGCTCGAACACGTTCCGTGCACGATCCGTGTCTATAAAACCTTTTATCATGTAATTCTCCTAAACTTTATTCAGATCTTCTGGTACCCATATTGCTGTTTTATTTAGTAAAGTCAAGGAAATACCACTACATACTTTTGGTTTGCTCAATTTTTTACGAGGAAGAACAAAGACTGCTACCTAACTAAATATAGAACGGCACTGCTTATTGATGCAATGTATGGACCATACTTTATCTATGACTCTCATTTGACAAAAGGTGCATCTGTCTGCTTTTAAATCCACCGACAAAAACTCTGTTTAATATATGGCATACTATGGCTAGAAACCTTAACAATTCAAAACAGGGAGTCACCAATGTCAGACTTTGGCGCGTTTAGTGAAGATGAAGCATTTGAAAAAGCTGCCCACAAGACCTCGATTGACAGCGCTCTAACCAACAGTGACGACACCAGCGAACTTACACCTATCGATCCACACCACGAGTTTACTGTGGAACGCTACTGCTGGGACGGAATTGACTACAAAGAGTTTGGAGTCATCCCTCTAACACGCGGATACTTCACCATTGTTTCACCAGAAAAATACGATGAGGTCGCTGGTCAAAAATGGACTGCCAACGTTCAAAGGTGCCGTGAGACAGGTCGTATCGTCAAAATATACGCAGTGAGAAAACATACAGCCAGAGAGAAACGACAAGGTGTTCCAGGTTACGTATATTTACACCGTATGCTAACCAACACAGTGAGGCTTGGTAGAAGAGTTATTGTTGATCATCTAAACGGTCACTCACTCGACTGCCGCCAAGACAATCTTTTCTGTACCAACCATGGGCACAATATTGCCAATATCGCGGATGACAGAGTGACCCAGAAAACCAAACACAAAGGCATGCCCAGAGGCGTTGAGCCTATACAAAGAAAGTGGGATACGGTGTATCGAGCAACCGTATACGTCGGCGGAAGACGGATTCGGTCAAAAACCAAGTTCACGTGCCCAGAGCGAGCTGGGCGTTGGTTCCAGCGTATGAATACGGCACTTCACCCAAATGCTAGCTTGGTAAATACGAATAGTTCTGCTCCGCCGCAGATTATATTTCCACCCTTAGCAAAAGTATGCGATGATGTTCCATTTTAACCAGTTCCTAGAGCTGCAGTTCTCAACTGCAGCTTTTTTATATAATAAAGTACATATAATCTGCGGAGGTCTGAAATTTAGCTTCTAAATTCTGGCTTACCTACCCACGCAACTGTTTGTTTATTTGTTTTTGAAATGATATGGACTGGCAAAGATGCAGTCGATTTTATTATCTTGTCACAGGCCTGGAATCGACACACAAATCACTATGAATATCGGTTCGCTTTGCTCTCTTGCCTCTGCAGCCACAATAAGAAAGCACCTCAGATGAGGTGCTTTCTTATTGTTGTTGCGGGGCCCGGAATCGAACCGGGGTCTGGAGGTTCTGCTCTTCCCATGCTTTCACACAGGCATGGACTATCCCACATTCCTTGGCCTAGCCAGTAGGAATTCTTCATTATAGTCTCTGAACCTTCCGTCTACGCAGATAATTACCTTTGTAGAGGGCTTGGCTGCCGATTGCCAAATCTTGATTATTTTAAGCGTTCACGCCCACCCTCTCGAGTCACGTTGTAGCTAATCAAGCTCTTATGGGTTTCCAGCAATTTCGAAGATTTTTCCGCACCATATTACTATGGTGGGTCACAGTTACCTATGAGCCTCCCGAGGTACCTCTCCTCTACCCCGCTATATATCTATCACTAGATAAAAAAGATTCTATCATCAACCACCGACCCTGTCTATAGTGAAGTATGGTACAATTACCTCCGATCCATGGCTAAATTACGTGAAAAAATACTCGCAAGACAACTACGCACAAAAGGCTTTAGTATTAAGCAAATCGCTGATCAATTACAAGTAAGTAAAAGTACTGCGAGTGTCTGGTGTCGTGATGTCGTACTCTCTGACAAAGCAGTCGAAAGACTAGTAAAATCCAGCGGCCATCGCAATGCTGCTGGGTTACTACATTACTCTAAAACTAAACGACACGAGAGACAAAGTAAGACAAAATTGAATAAAGAGGCTGGGCAACTACGGTTAGGAACCCCTACTGATCGAGATGTGTACTGCATTGGATTAGGTCTTTATTGGGGCGAGGGTTACAAAAATGGTAATCGCGAATTCGGGTTCAATAATAGTGATCCGCAGATGATATTGTTTTATATAAAGTGGCTAGAGACAGTTTTTTCTATACAAAGAGAATCTCTTACATTACGGGTAAGCATTAATGCCACTCATCAAAATAGGATCACATCCGTCGAGTCCTATTGGTCAGACCTAACTGATGTTCCTCCACACCAGTTTACAAAGTCTAGTTTAATCAAAACTACTAGTAAAAAACGCTATAAAAATCATAACGATCACTACGGCACACTGAGAGTAAAGGTGCAGCGTGGAAGTGATTTTCGAGAACAGGTACTAGGTGCGATTGAGGGTGTCACGAAATAATCACTGCACACCAAAATCTCGAAACACGTTCATGTATCTAGCAATAGTGTCTTCGGCGATACGTTTAGTCAATATGAAATCAGGACCTTCGTGAGCGATTTTGTTTCGTACCCGGTGAGCATCCCACGCATCATCAATACTTGCTAGCTGGTTGGGTGTGATGCTACGCAAACGCTCACCAAGCGTGTTTCCGGCGTACCCCCGCTCTTTTAGGGTTTGGTCGAGGATAATGTCAGCCTCGATAATAGCCAGCTTCCAGTCGTTTGGATTATCAGAATCTATATGGGTATGGATTGCGGTCAGCTTACTTTCGCGGCCAGCTTTTCGGTACGTCTCATCCCAAATAGCTTCAGCATTACGGACATCTTCAGTGATTAAACCTTCGTAATATTCTTTTCTGATGGTGGCATAAATGTATAACACAATGAATATCAAACTAACGAGATACGCAAAAAAAGTATACACAGACCAAATCGCGGACAAGACCCCGCCGATTGCACCAGCACTAAATAACCAAGCCCAGAATTCATTGCCACCAAAAATTGACGCCCATAAATCACCTAAAAAATTACTACCGTCAAACGAAGGTGTGGAGACGTCAGGAACTTCGCCGCTTGGCAGATCACCTTCTACCGGAGGCGGGCGCGGAATCAGCTCTTCGCGAGGGTCGTAATTATCTTGGAGAAAGCGAGGTATCATAGATTTTCACTCCAGCATCGAACAATCGTTCGTCGCCAGCATGTGGTGCTATATATTGTACCCCAACTGGTAGCGTACTTCCTTCTCGTTTCACATTCCCCATTGGAAACGAAATGGCAGGCACGCCGGTTAGATTAACTGGCACAGTGAAAATGTCTTGTCGATACATAGACAATGGGTCAGTCTGCTCACCAATCAAAAAGGCCGGTGTTGGTGCGGTTGGCATGAGAATCATATCAACTGTTTTGAATGTCTCTGCGAGCTCTTGCCGCATTTTACGGCGGACAATTTCCGCCTTCCCGTAATATGCATCGTAATAGCCTGAGGAAAGCACGTGAGTACCAAGCAAAATTCTTCGTTTAACCTCTTGGCCGAATCCTTCAGCGCGTGATTTCTCGTACACATCGAGCAAGTCCTTTCCGTCTGCAGAATGTCCGTAGCGAATACCATCATAACGAGCTAGGTTGGATGAAACTTCTGCTGGCATCACAATGTAATATGCTGCCAACCCTTGCTCAAACAATGGTAATTCAATATCCACCACCTTGTGACCAGCGGCCTTAAGTGACTCTACGTGGGCATCAAAAATCTCTAACACATCTGGATCTACACCGTCTTTCATAAAGCTACGCGGCACCCCAAAGGTGTACGTAGGTTTTGTTTCTACCGTTGGGTAGGTGTCTGGTGTGATAGTCGTACCGTCCATCGCATCTACGCCAGACATAACGTCGTGAAGTAGCTTGGCATCGGCAACTGTGTGCGTTAGTGGTCCCGCCTGGTCAAGCGACGATCCCATCGCCATCAGACCATAGCGGGACACAGCACCATAGGTCGGCTTATATCCAACTAAACCACAGTAACTGGCTGGCTGACGAACAGACCCACCAGTATCAGTACCAATCGCAGCAGGGACCATATTTGCCGCCACAGCAGCGGCTGATCCTCCGGACGAACCACCTGGTACCCTCGCTAGATCATGGGGGTTATGCGTTGGACCAAAAGCTGAATTTTCGGTCGAACCACCCATTGCAAATTCGTCCATATTGGTTGAACCAATAAATATTGCTCCCGCAGTCCGCAGTCGCGCTATTATTGTGGCATCGTAGATCGCAGTGTAATTCTCTAGGATTTTCGACGCACCGGTGGCTAGCTGGTCTTTGATTAAAATATTATTTTTGATCGCCAGTGGCACTCCAAGAAGTGGCTGGTCTACCACGTTACCTGCGGCGTACATTGCTGTCGCATCACTAGCTGCCTGTAGCGCCTCGGTTTCGTAGGTAGCAAGAAAAGCATGCACTTCAGGATCCTTAGTTTTAATAATCTCTAAGTAATCAGTAACAGCCTGAGTTGGTGTATAAGATCCGTCTGTAAATCCAGCGATTAATTCGGTGATTGTCTTCATACTTATTTAGCTTTAAGGATTTTCTTAACCGCCATTGATCGACCCTGGGTGTGAGGCATTTCTCGCAAAATTGCGTCGGTATACTGATCTGGTTGATTGGTCACATTATCTGGCCGAAGGACATTGTACCGCGCACCCACCATCGGTGCAGCGTCAGCTTCGTCAGCTGCAATATCTGACACCGTACTGACATACGCTACAATTTTTGGTAAATCTGTTCCGTATAAATCAAGCTCTTGATCAGTCAAGCTAATCCTAGCTAGATTAGCTAAATGGGTGATTTCTTCTCGTTTCATGACCGTAGCCTAACACGATTTAATGAGGGTCGCTAGATTCCAAGCAGCTCCTGAAACTGCCCTTCGCTCAAAATATTTACGCCAAGCTCATACGCTGCCTTTGCCTTACTACCAGGATCTCGACCAACCAGCACATAGTCAGTTTTCTTAGATACGCTCGAGACTATTTTTCCTCCGGCTCGCCTAATCAAGTCTTTTGCTTCGTCACGAGTAAACTGTTCGAGCGTGCCAGTAAGTACGAATGTTTGACCACGTAGCTTTGATGCAGTACTTTGCGCGGCTGGGTTAACTAGGGTCAGATGCCGCATGAGGGTTTCTATGAACACTTGGTTTGTCGGCAGCGTAAACCAAGCACGAACCGACTGGGCCACTGTGTCCCCAATACCGTAAATTTCAGCTATTTCTGACTCGGTAGCAGTTTCTAGTTTTGTAAGTGTCCCAAACGTATCTGCCAACAATCGCGCGGTCTCTTCCCCAACGCCATCAATCGATAATCCGATCAATAGTCGATAGAGCTCGACTGTACTAGCCTGTGCGATAGCGGTGACCACATTTCGTGCCGCTGTTGCTTGGAAACTTTCAAGTGGCACCAGCTGATCAGCCGTGAGGATAAACAGATCAACCGCACTAGTAATCAGACCAGCGTCGAGCAACTGATCTATAATACGCGGCCCAACCCCATCAATATTTAAAGCGGTTTTTGAAACAAAATAGTACAACCGCTGCCGTCGCAACTGATCTGAGTCTAGTGACACACACCGATACGCCGCCTCACCCGGAATTCGCTCAATTGATCCATCTCCACCACAACCAATAACAACTTTTGGGAATGAATACTTTTTAGTTTTGTCTGGACGAAGTGACAGGACAACAGATAGAACCTCAGGAATAATATCTCCCGCTTTTTGAACAATCACCGTGTCTCCAATACGAACATCTAACTCAGCAATAAAATCTTCGTTATGGAGAGTCGCGCGAGCCACCGTTGAGCCAGCAATTGCAACCGGCCGTAGCTCGGCCACTGGCGTCACCTTCCCGGTGCGACCAACTTGCAGCGTAATCCCCTCAACTACCGTAGTGGTCTGTTCGGCCGGTAATTTATACGCCATACCAAACCGTGGACCCTTGGCGGTATACCCTAGCACCCGCTGCTGAGCCAAATCGTTAACTTTGAGTACCACCCCGTCAATCGCAAAAGCGAATGAATCCCGCGCCAGGACGACCTTATCATAAAATACTTGTACCGCCGCAACTGATTTACAGAGTACTGCATGTTTACTCGTTGGAAGACCAAGCTCTGTTAATAGCTGTAACTCTTCAAACTGGGTGGTTGGTGGCTGAACAGTCGTACCGTGTACATTAAGCAAGTCGATATCATAGACCGTAAGTGCTAGGTTGCGTTTGGCCGCTACGGCTGGATCAAGCTGGCGCAAACCACCGGCGGCAGCGTTACGAGGATTGGCAAACAAAGGCTCGCCATTTTTTTCACGTTCTACATTAAGCTTAGTAAAGTCTTTTACCCCCAGCCACACTTCACCCACACAAATGAGGTCGACTGGCTGAGCTAATGCCACTGGCAAACTAGCGATTGTAACCGCTGTATGAGTTACATCTTCACCAATCTCACCATTACCACGAGTACTACATCGCACTAATTTTCCTGCTTCGTACTCGATAACTAATTTCAGTCCATCGATTTTATGCTCTGCCACGTACTGCACGCTACTTGTCACATGATCAGCTTCCTTGAGCAACTTGCTAACCTTTATATCCCAATCGGCCAATTCAGCTTGTGAAAAAATATTATCAAACGACCATTGTTTCACTTTGTGCTTCACCTTAGTAAATGCATTACTAGCGCGCGATCCGTCTGCGACTCCGCTCGACTGTTCTCCTTCCACTGCAACTTCTAGCTGTTTTAATTCAACGAGCAGCGCGTCATACGCCTCATCGCTGATTTCTGGATTTTGTTCTTCGTGATATTTTTTAGCGTGATGGGTTATTGTCTCTCGCAGTTTCTGTAAGCGTTTTTCGTCAGCAGTCATATGATGACTACAATTCTAGCAGAACCTCACGCTGAACGGTACCAAAACTGTCTTTACTTGCACAACTACGATTATATCCCTTGACCGATATGGCTGTGCAAAATGAACCAGGCGGGCAAACAAGATCTTGCCCGCGTGGATACCCGGGTATTGCGGCCCGCATATTTGTGTTCGTGATAGTAACCCCATTACCAGGAATCGTTGGCGTGTTAAATATATCAGCCGCCGCTACAACCATATCTACCTCGCTACAACGATCGCTTTCAGTCCCCCATTCGAATTCGTACTGGTACAGAAAAGCATCCCCATCGTTAAGATTATCAACCACCACACTCCCAACAGTGGCAACAACACTGGTACCAAAGCAGCTACCAATTCCACTAATCGATCCTCCCGGGTTGACTAAAGGAGTAGCAAATTCATCCCCCTCGATAGCAGCCCTGGCCTCGCGACGGATATACCGTGCACATTCCATCCCTGCATTAGCGGCGTGAAAAGCTAGTTCAGAGTCAGTTGAATTACTTGAAAGGCGAAGCTGCTTAGTGGTAACGTCGAGCAACACCAATCCAATTGACACCACCACACTCACCACGATAAGTGAGACCAGTAAAGCAAAACCAGATTGTGTGTGTTTGTTATCTTCCATAAACATTGAATAGGTACGTAGTAGCAGTGGTTGACTGCTCGGTGATTTGGTCGCCTGTGCGCCAACGAACAGTTGCTGTTACCAACACCTCGGCACCACTGACACCTGTAGTCATAGCGATAGTGCGAGTATAATCAGTTGCAACGTTACCACTACTGTCGTCATAGGTATAACGAGAACGTCCAGCGGTGTTACTAAGATACAACCGGCACTCGCTCGGGTTCGAACAGTCACGTACATCTACACTGCCGCCTGCGTCATCATTAATTTCAAGACCACAGACGTCACCCGCAAAACAATCTGCAAAATCACCAGAATTAGATACAAACGCATTCCACCCAGCATTGCTAGCTGGCGGCAAAGGAACGGCGGCAAATTCTGGTAACAAGAGATCGTCTCGACCTTTTTGCGCTAATTCTAGCCCTTCCTGGGCCAGGAAGTAAGCTATGATCTGCTGATTAGCAAATGTGGTACTGCTATTAGCCTGTGAAGCAATTGACATCGGACCTACAATAACGACGAGTAAAATTGCCACAGCAACCAACGTTTCAACGAGGCTAAATCCAGTACCAAAACGGTGATGAGGCGGTTGATGCATCATAAATCAAGTGTTCGCTGTACCACGGTGGTTTGCACCGGGTAAGTTTTAGGGTTAGTAACGCCAGCCACCTGAGCTTCAAGATAAATAGTGACTGACGGCTGAGTGTTCTCTCCCGCATTCAATCCAGTTGACCCAGTGACAAAAAAGTCAGCGTCAACAATATCTACTCCACTAGAGGTAATGCGTTGTGGAGCATCACTACCAATTCGACGATATAACGCAGATTCATTGGCATCATGAAAATAGATAATTCGGTCATTTAGTGATCCGGTAATACTGTCCCCTCCTTCGACAAAAGAGATACTGTGGATAGCATCCCCGTCACGACCATCAGGACAATCATTTACATCACTATCCGAAAATACAAAATCTAAATTATGATTGAGCTTAAATGGATTATTATGAGGAGCGGGGTTAGAGGGACTTGGGTTGGATGGACCGTAGGTCAGATTGCTTCTTGAGAAACAAACGTACGCGCTCCCGGTTCTTATCTCTCTGGTCATACTATCAAGGGCAAACGATAGGTTGGCTAGTACAGCCTGCTCATCTTGTAGCTGCCGGTTAGAGGCAATCAAAATGAGTAACGACCCAACCGATATGGTGACAACCACAGAAAACAGCGCCAACGAAACAATCATTTCGATCAAGGTGAATCCAGCTGTTTTTCTGATTGATTTCATAATAATACTAACAGTTTACCACTGATATTTGACCAGCGGAGGTGATTTCTATATCTCTGTAATCATCACCACAGTTGTCAGTGGTTGCACCCACTAAGCCAAGTCTGATTCTAGCGGCAGTGGCAGCTGTAGATACTGATGAATTGTTCTGATTAAATATGGCGTCAAAGTTTGGTCGCTCAAAGACTATAGAAAGTCTGTCTTGAGACCCAGCTACGCCCACTAGTTGCATCTGTGTGATTTCAAAGCGTGGATCAATCGAGCCCTGAATACCAAGTGCTTCATTAGTATCGTGTATACCATCATTGTCGCGATCACGAAACAGTATATATTGACGAGGATTACCATTAGTCGCTCTGATATCAAAATATACTCCTTGCAACGCTCTGAATTCACCAGAACCATCACTCTCGGCACTAACTGCGCCTAGCTGGATTTCTCTGATAGCAAGCGCAATGTTAAAGGCTTCACTACGTAGCAATACCGCACTGTTAAAAGAACTTTGCCGAGTAAGGGTGACAGTGAGCACCAATACAATAATCGCAATACTAACCATCAGCTCAATCATTGAAAACCCTCGATTCAAAAGCTGAGGTTGCCGGCGTTTATATAAAGCTGAAAAAAGAGAGCGCATTAAAGTTGAAGAAATAAACCAGCCCAGCACCGATGATCATAAAGGGAGCAAATGGAACTGCACTTTTCATTGTAAGGGTTTCACTCGATAGTTGTAAGCGTTTTTGTCCCCTTTCAAATCGCGTCCAACCCAAAACCAAAATACTAATAATTGCCCCAACCCAAAACGAAGCCACAACAGATGAAAAGACGCCCATTGGTCCTACCCACAACCCTAGCGGAATGGCCAGTTTAACATCACCAAACCCTAGCCACGCACCACGCGAGACCGCCCACAAACTAAAGTAAAACGCTGTGCCAGCCAGGGCTGCGCCGACGGTCCACAAAAGCCCAGACGTAGTCAGGACACCACTCCACCACTGCCAAGCCAGCCAGCTAGACATCAACACCATCAGCGCGACTGTCAGCTCATCTGGAATTATGAAATGGTAGTAGTCGTAAACCGTGATAATAAGTAGCACAACTAACATCGCGATCAGCCACCCCAGTTCGACTAAGTCGCTCGCTACGCTCGCCCCCAGCACAAACAACAACCCGGTCAACATCTCCACCACAAAATACCGCGCCGGGATCCGACAACCACAACCGCAACATCGCCCGCGCAAACCAAGGTAGGAGAGGAGTGGAAATAACTCATACCAACGCAAGGGCTTGGCACATGACAAACAGTGCGAGCTGCCATTTAGCGACTTGCCAGTATGGAACCGATAAATATAGACATTAAGAAAGCTACCGATAATATTTCCAAATAAGAAAATGATCAGGTATAAGATC
>Ga0136601_1000219_pt1 | contig 28233 bp, 25 predicted proteins | sample AntRauMFilla2699_FD_181020 | JGI IMG/M metagenome (GOLD analysis project Ga0136601, IMG submission 181020) | Saline lake microbial communities from Rauer Islands, Antarctica - Metagenome Filla 2 #699 | ecosystem: Environmental > Aquatic > Non-marine Saline and Alkaline > Saline | place...
CAGTGCAGGACATGCACTGTAATGATCTGACTTGTTAACGACCTCCTCCACCTTGGTTAGGTTCTCACACCTCACCCGTGAATGATGTTATAAATTTATCACAAAAGTGCCAAAATGTCAAGACCTTAAGCAATAATAATACCAAAAGCACAAGCTTTTTAGGTGGTACATCGGTCAGTACGCTATATGTAGCGTGGTTTAGAGGAAATATACACTATATTTGATAATATTTGACAATTAATGTCAATGGGCGTATAACTGCACGTTATACATCGCGTTGCTTATATGCAGTAGTGTGTGATAGGTCTGTCATCTGGGTGGTGACAGGTTGCTACAGTGATGTATCGAGCCATTGAAAGGGAAAAATGGCATTCAAAGTATCAAAGTCTGTCCAAAAAGCGTCGCAGTATTTCAGGGGTCGAACCCTGCTTCTTCAGTCGCGCGAACAGCTTGCTTCGGAGCTGTGCCAGAGTTCTAACTGCTCTGGCGGCGGCATTGAGCTCTGGCTCAAGGTCGTCAAGTTCATCGAAAGCAAGGGTGCTGTCACGATCGAAGACATCACCGAGCTTGAGGGTCGCAAGGCCACTCGAGTGAAGGTGGTGTTCAGTGTCACTGCCCTTCGGCTGTCTCGCGAAGAGAGGCGAATGCTCGACGGCTACAAGAAGAAGCCTGCCGTCGAGGACAACGTGCGCCCCCGCTACGTGCGACGGATGAAGGTGGTCGCATGAGGACGCTCAGGCGAGTACATTCCGAGGATGAAGCGGCTGTTTCGCTGCACGTCGAGGACGCCATTGAGCGTCACGTCGATGGATTGGTGGGCTCGCCCACCGCGTCGCTCGTCGAGCAGGTCTGTGGTGCTGTAATGCAAGCATCGGAGCACCGTGAAGTACTTCGGTATTTCATGGTCGAGAGTCCGCTAAGGGCTCAGGATCTGCAGTGCTTGTGGAGAGATGGGGTTGTTAGCCTCGAGACACTCTGTAAAGCTGCGGATGATGCAGCTCGACTGCGCGAACGGCGCATCCACACGGATCGGCACCCTGTCTGGGAAGCTGATCCGACGGCCGGATAACCCGGCCAACATTTCTCTCTTGGGGACCTACCCATACTCCATCGAGATCGAGATGCCGAGCTAGTCACTGATCAGGACTGGCTCACACCGTCGAGGGACCGCGGCCACAAGCCGCGGCCCTCGACGGGCAACACAACTTTGGCCTCTGCACCCCTCTATCCAAGAGGTTATTTTTTTGCTATAATGCTCGAGTATCAAAACGATACGCTGCTTAACAAAGCGGTTTGTTGGTCTCATCGTCTAACGGTTAGGACACCAGGTTTTCATCCTGGCAATCGGAGTTCGATTCTCCGTGAGATCACCAAGCGATTTTGTGAAGTAGTATTTATGAACATAACCAGGGACACATTTTTATATGGCAATCATCTTTAAGCGAACAAAAATTCTGGCAACAGTTGGTCCAGCAACCAGTAGCCCGGAAATGATTCAACAGTTGATCGGTTCTGGAGTCAATGGACTTCGCCTTAACTTTAGCCATGGGTCAAACGAAGAGCGCACCGAGCAAATTCAATGGATTCGTGAGGCCAGTAAAGCAGCTGGTAAGCCTGTCGCAATCTTGCAAGATTTACAAGGGCCAAAAATCCGCCTGGGGATGTTGAACGAGAACCTAGAAGTTCAAAAAGGTGATGAAATCACCCTTGACCACGCGGCCAAGCACAATGGTATGGTGCTGCCGGTTCAGTACAACTTATCAGACAAGGTGAAAATCGGGGAGCCGGTCTACATCTTTGATGGCAAAGTACGTACCACCGTGATCGATATCCCATCTGACACTGCAATCAAGCTCCGCGTCGAGAACAGCGGCACACTGATGAGCAAAAAAGGCATTAACCTGCCCGACACTGACTTTGGCGGTGATATTTTGACGCCAAAAGACCTTGAGGACATCGAGTATGGCCTTGGTCAAGATATTGACTACGTCGCACTTAGCTTTGTTCAAAGCCCTGATGACATTCACAATCTTCGCCAGTTACTGATCGAAGGTGGCTCGGAAGCCCAGATTATTGCCAAAATTGAGACTAAGGCGGCCATTAAAGATGATGTGCTTGAAGAAATTGTCAAAGCAACTGATGGTATTATGGTCGCTCGCGGTGACTTGGCGGTTGAAGCTGGTGCCGAGATTGTCCCGATTGTCCAACGACGGCTGCTGGCACTGTGCCGCCGACACGGTAAATTAAGTATCGTCGCGACGCAGATGATGGCCAGTATGACTGATGCCCCAGAACCTACTCGGGCAGAGGTGAGTGACATTGCCAACGCTGTAATTCAAGGGGCGGATGCAGTCATGCTTTCAGAAGAAACCGCAGCAGGCAACTATCCTCTGGAAGCAGTCATGGCGATGAAAAAGGTGATCTTGTATACACAAGAACACGCTCCAGTCGCTCCGATTAACGATTACAACCTGATGAAGAGTAAAAAATTGGATGCCATTAGCACCACGACGGTGAAACTAGCCGAAGAGTTAAAGGCGTCGGCGATTATTGCCGAGACAAGGTCGGGTGCGACGGCGGCAACAATTGCTGCCCATCGACCTAACTTGCCGATTATTAGCGTGACAAGCGAGGATCGTTCAGCTCAGCAATTAGCGCTAAGTTATGCCAATCGTAGCTATGTGCGCCCAAACAGTGACGAAGCCGGTTTTGACCTTGCTGTGGAACTGAAGAAAGACGGCTATTTTGGCGAAGGCGCAACCACTGTTATTATTGTCAGCGGCAACCAGCCAGGCATCATTGGAATGACCGACACGATTAAAGTGCGCGTGCTAGAATAAGACTAATACAAGTTAGCAAGGTGGATGATAGGGCGTGGGCTTCTTTAAACTAACAATTCGGGACGTGCCAATTGACCGCAAAACGGTGTTAGTGCGGGTCGATTACAATCTTCCCCTGAATAAAAAAGGCGAGATCGATGACGACTTGCGCATCAAGGCGAGTCTTCCGACGTTGCAATATCTGCTTGATCACCACTGCAAAATTGTTATTATCAGCCACCTTGGGCGCCCAGAAGGTCACGACAAAAGCCAGAGCTTGGCGCCGGTTGCAACGCGCTTGCAGCAGCTTATTGCTGCACCAGTGACATTTGTTGATGATTGTATAGGAGACGTTGCGCTGCAAGGAGTGAAACAGGCCCCCGCCGGATCAATCGTGATGTTGGAGAACCTTCGCTTTTATAAAGAGGAAGAGGCCAACGATGCAGCCTTTGCGGCCAAGCTGGCCAAGGCGAGTGGTGCACGTTATTTTGTGCAGGATGGGTTTGGTGTTGTCCATCGGGCGCATGCCAGCACGGAAGCCATTACACATTGTATTCCAAGTGTCGCTGGCCTGTTGATAGAGCGCGAATACCAGATAATTACCGAAGCGATGGAGCGCCCAGCCCGGCCACTAGTGGCAGTATTGGGTGGTGCCAAGATCAGCGATAAGATTACTGTGATTGAACGCTTTGTGTCAGTCGCGGATAAGATTATTATTGGGGGAGCGATGGCAAACACTTTCCTGGCCTACAAGGGCCATTCTGTTGGGTTAAGTAAGGTCGAGACGGGGCAAGACGAAATCTTGGACAGGATTTATATGGCCGCTCAACAGAAAGTTGGCAATGCAGTTGATGATTTTATTGTCTTGCCTTCGGATGTTGCTGTGGGAAAAGAGCTTGCAGCGACGACGAAACGTCGAGTTGTCGGGGTAGATTGTATTGAGGACGGCGAGGGCTCGTTTGATGTTGGCGATATTTCAATTCAGCGGATGGTTGACGAGCTTGCATCTGCCAAAACGGTAATATGGAACGGCACTATGGGAGTTGCGGAGTACCCAGCCTTCTCTCATGGTTCGGCCCGACTGGCGTTAGCGCTAGCAACTCAGCCACAGACAACGTCAATTATCGGTGGAGGTGATACGGCCGACTTTGTGTTGAAGTGGGATGGCCACGAAGGGGCGAGTTTTAGTCATATTTCAACAGGTGGTGGAGCCAGTTTGGAGCTGATGTCTGGTAAAAAATTACCGGGGATAGAGAGTTTGCTGAATGCACATAAATAGGCTACACTTAACAGTAATAAGCATAAGCGGTAATCATGGCTAGAGACAAAAAAATTATCATTGGTAACTGGAAGATGAACCTCGGTGTCCACGAGGCGAGTTTATTTATCCATAAACTCGAGAAAAAAGTTAAAAGCCATCGTGATATTGAAATCGTGCTTGCTCCCACTGTACTGGCTTTGCAAACATTGAGCGTTCAGGTGAATTACCGTCAGTTTAAGTTGGCTGCCCAAAACTTCTATTGGCGCGACCATGGTGCCTTTACCGGCGAGGTTTCGGCAACACAGTTGCGCGGCATTGTGCAGTATGGTTTGGTGGGCCACTCTGAACGACGCCATGTTTTTCATGAATCCGACAAAGACACCCGCGCAAAGGTGCAGGCGGCAATCCGCAACCACATTCGACCAGTGTTGTGTGTTGGCGAAACAGCCAGTGAGCGAGCGATCGGTGAGGCGCATGACATTATTCACGATCAGCTTATCGGAGGATTGGCTAACATCACCAGCGAAGAGCTTCCCGAGATTGTCATCGCTTACGAGCCAGTATGGGCTATCGGAACTGGTGATAGCGCGTCACCTTCGGATGTAAAAGAGGCGGTAAAAGCGATTCGTAATCAGCTAAAGCATCTCTACGGGGCAAAGGCCTCGCAAGAAGTTCAGGTATTGTACGGGGGAAGCGTGACGAATGATAGTGCCGCGGAGTATCTAGCGCTAGACGACATTGATGGACTCTTAGTCGGGGGCGCAAGCCTTGATGCCGAGGCATTCGCGGGGATTGTTGAAAAAGCTCATGCACATAATAAAGAAAATAAGTAGGAGACGAGATGGTGAATGATATTGATTTTGAAGAGTTGGATCGTGCTGTCAGCTCAGCCCTTGGGCCAGACGCCGTAAAAAGTCCTGCCGCCACCTCGCCCCCTGCTGCAGCTCCTCAGCCCAGCCAAGAGCCGCCCATTCCTTCACCGGCAGCACGACGGAGCAGTGGCCGATTTATGGATGTGGTCCACCCTTCTTCGGATATGCGGTCTGGCGGTGGATCCACCCAATCACGCCAACTTGCAGTGCCGGCCCGTCCGACTACAACACCGGCGCCTGATCAGACTGTTGAAGAAGCTGCCCCTCCGGCTCAGGGAAGTTCTTTCCAGTGGCCTGATCCGCTTGATATTGCCGAGGGACCAAAGACAGAGCCTGAGTCTGAGCCCGAGACAGAGCCCCAGGATTCACCTTTTATGAATACCGAGAAAATTGAGAAACGTCCGCTTGGCGCGTTTTCGAACGAGAAGCCACCCGAAGAACAGAAGCCCCTCAGTCCAGAGCCAAAACCTGAAGCAGCTACTGAAACGCCTGCGGAAACAACACCGCCAATTGCCGAGGCCGGTGCAGTTGATGTTTCGGCATTAGACATGTCCGAAGAGGCGTTAATTGGCGGGACGAAACAAGCTGACACCGAACCGGAGGCTTCTTCTGCACCGACGGCAATCACGCAACAATATAAAGAACAACCAAGCACCACTGAGCAGCCGTCAGGCGCAATTTTTGATACAGAATCATACCACAAGCCATTGGCTCATCCGGTTAAGAAGCAATCGAGCGCACTGATGATTGTGTGGATTATTGGCCTGATTCTTTTGGGTGGCGGTCTGGGCGCAGCAATGTACTTCTTTGTGCTTCCGCTGTTATAATAGATAGAATGAATGTTCTCGAGGGATTAAATCCGGCTCAAGCTGAGGCGGTCCAGACTGCAACTGGGCCGCTCTTAATTTTGGCGGGAGCGGGAAGTGGAAAAACGAAGACGTTGACGCACCGTGTGGCGCATCTTATCGCGCATGAAAGTGTCTGGCCGAGCCAGATATTAGCAGTCACGTTTACCAACAAAGCCGCCAAAGAAATGCGCCATCGATTAGCGCAACTGTTGGGTGAATCGGGTGATCGACGTGATTTTATGCCCTGGATGGGGACATTCCACAGTATATGCGTGCGATTGTTGAGAATGGATGGTCACGCAATTGGGATCCAGCGCAACTTTGTTATTTATGACGAGGACGATCGTCGTGCATTGGTAAAACAGGTGATGAAACAGCTGACTATTACAGACAGGGAAATAAAAGCATCGCAAGTCAGCGCAGCGATATCGACAGCTAAAAACCAGATGCAAGACCCTGATGAGTTTGAGGCGAACGCACACTATCCTTTTCAGAAGACAGTGGCGGCGATTTATAGACGGTATGAAAAGTTACGAAAAGACGCCGGGGCGCTTGATTTCGACGATTTGTTGCTAGATGGCGTGCGCTTGATTCGTGATTCAAAAGAAATGCGCGACAAATGGCGGTCACATTTTAAGCATATTATGATTGATGAGTATCAAGATACGAACGCCGCTCAGTATCACCTGATTAAACTTTTGGTGAATGATCAGCAGAATATTTGCGTGGTCGGTGATGACTGGCAATCGATTTACAGTTGGCGTGGAGCCGATTTTACGAATATTCTTAACTTTGAACGTGATTTTCCGGGTGCAAAAGTCGTCAAGTTAGAGCAGAACTACCGCAGCACGGCCAACATCCTAGAAGCGGCAAATAATGTTATTACCAAAAATACGCAGCGCACCGATAAAAAGCTTTGGACGGCCGAAGGCTCGGGTAGCCCGGTCAGTGTGCACGGTGTCTATGACGAAGCCGAAGAGGCGCGACTGGTGGCCGAGCGGATTTCATCTCATGTGTCACTCGGCGCTCGACGACACTCGGATTTTGCGGTGCTGTACCGGACCAATGCGCAAAGCTATACGCTCGAGCGGGCATTCTTGCAGATGCGCGTTCCTTATCAAATCATTGGTGGCGTTCGTTTTTATGATCGCAAAGAGGTAAAAGATGTCGTGGCGTATCTTCGCTTGCTGTATCAGCCGAATGATCGCATGAGCTTTAGCCGAATTGCCAACGTTCCAGGGCGAGGTATTGGCGCAACCAGTCTTGAGAAGTTTTTGAATTGGCAGTCAAACCAAGGGCTGGATATCTTGACTGCGCTAGAGCGCGTCGGCGATGCTGGGGTGATTACGGGAAAAGCTCGGCAGAGTATGGGGACTTTGGGTGCAATCTTGCGTGGTTTGGCGGCTCAGCTGGAAACAAGTTCGCCGGCAGAATTGATTGATCAGGTGATGGTAAAAACAGGCTATCAGGCGTTTGTTCAGGACGGTTCGCCTCAGGCGGAAGATCGCGAAGCCAACCTTGGTGCTTTGCTTTCTGATGCGCAAAACTACGCTTCTTTGCCAGACTTTCTTGAAGAAGTTGCCTTGATGTCTTCGATGGACGCCTCGGCTGATGGACAAAAGGTCACCTTGATGACGCTGCATGCGGCGAAGGGGCTGGAGTTTCCGGTCGTATTTATTGTTGGTATGGAGGAGGGAATCATGCCCCATTCTCGAGTCTTCGAGGCCAGCCCTGCTGAGCTCGAAGAGGAGCGACGCTTGTGCTATGTCGGAATGACTCGCGCTCGAGAAGAGCTGCATATCACCTACGCCTATAGTCGTCTCCAGTTTGGCCAACGGGGCTATAATCCGATGTCACGCTTTATTACTGACATGGGTGACCAAGTGGCTGCCTCCAACCCAGAACCACAGATGCTGGGTGCGCGCACCGATGAACCGTTTTATAGTGATGAGCTTGGGTTTGAGGTTGGTGAAAAGGTTCGCTCGGCAATGTTCGGCGCTGGTGAAATTATTGATGTTGACGGGATGGCGGTGACGGTTCAGTTCACTTCAGGCCAGACCAAAAAACTGAATGCCGAGTATGCTCGACTCGAGAAGGTGTAATGGCAATTTAATGTCTGGGTGCTATAATGAATCTAGCAATGAAGAGGGTGCTGTACACAATTAATGAGAATTAATATTCGTCAATCTACTACTGTTTTGAGCGTGACTATTGCCGCGGCTCTATTTGTGATTGGCTTGCTGCTATTCTTTAGTATGACGACAGCTCGCGCCGTTGAAGGCGAAGGCCGGCTGATTACCATCCACGATCGAGATGTCGAAAAAGTTGTTTTGAGCGAGGCAGAAACAATTGCAGACGCACTGACTGAATCAGGTATCATCGTTGACAAGCATGACATTGTCGAACCGGGTCTTGACGAGAAGTTGGTTGCTCGAGAGTACAGCATTAATATCTACCGGGCTCGCCCCGTGACAGTTATCGACGGGCCGATCCGATCTAAAATCATTACTGCACACCAAACGGCCGAGCAGATTGTGCAGAATGCCGACATCAAGCTGTATAAAGAAGACGTTGCGATTTTTGAGCGGTCACGTGACTTTGTCGGCGATGGCGCAGGCCTCGCGGTGACGATTGATCGAGCAGTATTGGTGAATGTTGACTTGTATGGTTCGATGACGGAGCTGAGAACACAAGGGGAAACCGTGGGTGAGCTGCTCGACGAGAAGTCGATTACTCTTGGAGAGAGCGGACGCACCTCGCTGCCACTATCGACGGCGATTACCGAAGGCATGGATCTGCGGATATGGCGCGAGGGGAAGCAGACTGTGACAGTAAGCGAGAAAGTCGCTTTTGATATCAGAAAGATTCAAGACGGTGACCGTGTGGTGGGTTACGAAGAAATCCGAAGTGAAGGTGTGCCCGGCCTTCGTCAAGTGACGTATGAAATTGTCATTCAGGACGGAGTTGAAAAAACACGCAAAGAGATCGCCTCGATTACTACCAAGGCGCCGGTCCAGCAGGTTGTCGTCGTGGGCGTGAAGCCAGTCATTGTTCCTTACACTGGTGGTGGCACAAAGACGCAATGGTTGGCGGCCTCTAGTATTCCGGAAGAGAGCTGGGGCTACGCTGATTTTATGGTTCAAAAAGAAAGTAGCTGGAATCCAAATGCGCTCAACCCATCATCTGGAGCTTGCGGGCTCGCACAGGCCCTCCCGTGCTCCAAGGTTCCCGGCCAGTGGAATGATCCTGTCAACGCGCTAAACTGGATGAACGGCTACGTCAACGGCCGGTATGGCGGTTGGTCTGGGGCGTATAGTTTCTGGCTGCAGAATAAATGGTACTAGAAAGTGGCGGGTCCAAAGAAATCGCTTGGCCAGCACTGGCTAAAAGATAGACAAATTTTATCTCTCATCGCTGATGCGGCAGAAATTAATGATAGCGATACAGTATTAGAGATCGGGCCAGGACTTGGCACATTGACAAGTACCTTGTTGAGTCGAGCAGGGAGAGTCATAGCTGTAGAGTTGGACGGTGCGCTCGCCAAAAAACTCCCCGGTCAGTTCCCTGGCACTGCACTGGAGGTAATCCACAAAGACATCCTAGAATATGATTTATCACAATTGCCAGCTGACTATATTGTTGTCGCGAATGTCCCTTATTATATTACTTCCAAGATCATTAAATACTTGATGACGGCACCCAATAGGCCAAAGACGACGGTGTTATTGATCCAGAAAGAAGTTGCGCAGCGACTAGCGGCACAACCGGGAGATATGAGTATCTTGGCGGTCAGTGCTCAGATGTACGCCGAAGTCGAACTTGATGTGATTGTTCCGGCCGAATACTTTACGCCACCGCCGAAAGTTGACAGCCAAGTAGTGGTGCTAAAAACTCGTCCCAAACCCCTTGTGCCAATCGAGCAAGAAGCGGCACTATTTCGTGTTGTAAAGGCTGGGTTTTCTTCCAAACGCAAAAAATTACGAAGTAGTTTATCGGCAGGTTTGCATCTGCCCAAGGAGCATGTCGACCACTTTTTAGCTGATCAGGGCATTGACGCCAATCGCCGCGCCGAAGATCTTTCTATTGAAGAGTGGCAATCGATTGTGCAAATTGTCGACGCATAGTGCTTGTGCTACACTAGCACCAACATGCAACACTTAAAAAACGCCGCTTTTACGATTACGGAACTGATTATTGTCATCACCGTGATTGGAATTCTGGCTGCCATTAGCATCGTTTCTTATAATGGTGTTACCCAGCGGGCAAACGATAATGCGATTTTATCCGACCTAGAAAAAGTGGCGACCCTGCAGACAGATTATGCGCTTGATAATCAAACGGGCGGCAAGGCCTGGTATTCGCCTGATGGCGTTGATCCAGACCTTGGGTTTACCCCTTCTTCAGGCAACATTATTGATGTTGTCGCGAACAACGCTGATTATTGTATTCGTGGGTATAATCCCGGCTCGAACCACCCAGCGCTCAGCGAGGCGCTCACAAAGGGGTCTGATGACGGAGCCTGCAGTACTTTGGGGCCATCAATCGCTGCGTTAGCTGATGCGCCCGGACCATCGTTCAATACACTGACTTTTACGGAGCGCACTGGAGCTGGCAATCGAGGTTGGGCGGCGACTGCAATGTCAAGCGATGGCACATTCCTTGCTGCTGCAGTTGGTTTTGGGTACATATACACCTCATCGGACAGTGGCGCAACATGGGAGCAAAAGACGGCTTCGGGCTCTCGAAGCTGGACTGATATATCAATGTCGGAAAATGGAGTTGTAATCGCTGCGTCATTCTATGGACAAGTGTCGGTTTCAACCGATGCTGGCGAGACATGGACTCTCGGCGCAAGCTCGGATTATTGGGAATCGGTCACAGTTTCTGGGGACGGTACAACAATTTATGCCGGAACAGATTACATCTATAAGTCAACTAATAACGGCGCAAGCTGGTCGCAGATGAGCGTTCCGTTTGCTGGCTCCTCGTGGATATCACTGGATACGAACATGGATGGCACATTCGTGACGGGGTCGCTTAATGGGGGCAATATTTACTACTCGGATGACAGCGGCGCGAGCTGGGCCGCTTTGACCCAGGCTGGGGCAAGTGGTTGGGGCGATATCGCTCTTTCTAACGATGGCCAGAGAATCGCTGTCTACCCACAAAACGGAAGTATTTTGGTGTCTGGGGATGCGGGGGCAACTTGGACTGATACGACGGTTGGATTTGGGTATTGTAACGGCCTTGCTTCGTCAAGCGATGGCAGCAAGCTAATAGCGTCAGCTCGAACTGGCGGTAATGTGTCACTGTTTACCAGTATCGATGCTGGAACAACATGGATAGAGCATAGCTTTGTTGAGACCGTGTGCAATGGCGCGCTGGCATCTTCAAGCGACGGCTCGAGAATCGTTGTTGGCTTGTATGGTGGCCCAATCTACACTGGCCAGTTTGGTGAGTAGAAGCTGCCATCTGTTACAATAACAAGTAATGGAATCAAAAAAACTTTACATCGCCTCGGCTATTCCTTACGTCAATGGTACGCCACATATTGGTAACGCGCTCGACTTTTTGTTGGCGGACATTTGGGCCCGCTATCAAAAGCAGCAAGGGCATGAAGTCCGCTTTCAACTTGGTACTGATGAGCACGGCAATAAGATTAGCCAAAAGGCCGCCGAAGAAGGGATTACTCCTCAGGCATACGTCGATACGCATCACCTTCATTTTAAGAGCCTGATGGCGCAACTCGCTGCCAGCTCGACAGATTTTATCCGCACGACTGACCCGCACCACATTTCGGCAGTGCAGTATATTTGGCAGAAGCTACAGCCGTATATTTACAAAGGCAGCTACGATGGCTGGTACTGTGTCGGTCATGAAGCATTCTTTACTGATAAAGAAGTGCAGGCGCTAGGTGGTACCTGCCCTGATCATCAAAAACCGTTTGAGCGTGTTCAAGAAGAAAACTATTACCTAAAGGCGAGTGCGTTTACCGAGCAGATTCGTACTGCCATCCAAGACGGCACAATGCAGATTGTGCCTGATTACCGAAAGAAAGAGTTTTTGGAGTTGATCAAAGATGGCTTACAGGATGTCAGTATTTCTCGTCCACGCAAGAGCCTTAGTTGGGGTGTTCCGGTGCCAAATGATCCCGACCAAGTGATGTATGTCTGGCTCGATGCATTATCGAACTACATTACGGTCCTGGGCTATCCTGATCGCGAAGGCTGGCAGGAATACTGGCCAGCTGATGTCCAGGTAATTGGCAAAGATATTCTGCGTTTTCATGCCGGAATTTGGCCTGCGATTTTACTAGGCCTTGGGCTTCAGCTACCAAAGCAGTTGTTAGTCCATGGACATGTGATTGTTGGTGGTGCCAAGATGAGTAAATCAGTCGGTAACGTGGTTGATCCTGTGCAGATTATTAATGAGTACGGAGTTGACGCCTTCCGTTATTATTTCTCTCGTCATATTCCAACGCTGGATGACGGCGATTTTACATGGGAAAAGTTTGAAGCCGCCTACAATGGCGAACTCGCTAACGATCTAGGGAATTTAATTCAGCGTGTCGTCAGTATGATTGTCAAATATCAAGCTGGGGTTATTGGTGAATCCGAACAAGCTGAACATGACATGTCTTTATACCATGAATCGATGGCGAAGCTTGAGTTCAACAAGGCGATGGACGAAGTTTGGAACATGGTCCGAAGCTTGAACCAATACATTGATAACGTGAAGCCATGGGAAGTGGCAAAAGGAATTGGCAAAGATGCCGAGGCCGAGCCCCATCTTGCTGAAATTCTGGCTCACTGTGCCGGAGCATTGCTGCAGATTGGTGACTTGCTCGTTCCCTTCTTGCCGCAGACTGCAGAACGAATTCACAAATTGTTTGATTCTGGTGTTGTTCAGCCGGACGAAGGTGTATCCTTTCCAAAGCTATATTTACACACCGCCGATCCGCACGCTCCAAAGGCCTAAGTATGTTGATTGATACTCACTGTCATGTTCACGAATCTGGCTATCCGCTTGATGTCACGCAAACACTTCAAAATGCAAAAGCTGCTGGAGTTGAAAAGCTTGTCTGCGTCGGAACGAGTATCACCAGTAGCGCTGAAGCGATTTCTTTTTCTGAGACACATAACGAGGCAGTGGCGTCAATTGGGGTGCACCCACATGATACGAAGGACGGCTATGATATTGCGCAGTTCGTAGGAACGTCAGAAAAAATAGTGGCAGTCGGTGAAATCGGGCTGGACTATTACTATACACACAGTCCAAGAGAGGTGCAGATGGCTGCACTCGAAGCTCAGATTGAAATTGCGTTAAGTCACGATCTGCCGATTATCTTCCATGTGCGCGACGCCTTTGATGACTTTTGGCCTATTTTTGATGGTTTCGAGGGAATCCGTGGGGTGCTCCATAGTTTTACTGATTCGCAGGAAAATCTAGACAAGGCGATTGAACGAGGGCTGTACATTGGCGTTAATGGAATTTCGACCTTCACGAAAGATGAAGCGCAGCAGACAATGTTTGATGCCGTACCGCTTGATAAATTATTGCTTGAAACAGACGCGCCATTCTTGACGCCTCACCCCTTTCGTGGTAAAGTAAATCAGCCAGCATTTGTGCAGAACATTGCAGCATACCATGCAGAACGCAGAGGTATCACAATTGACGCCGTTGCCAACGCAACGACCGCAAATGCCCGCGCACTTTTGCGCATCTAACGAACACAAACAGCTCGCGAAAACGTTACTAAGGTGGCTTTTTCAATTATGCACGGACAATTTCAAATCCCCACCACATTCGAGCATCCTCAACAACCAAACCCAGAAACAGCTGGGTTTCTTGAGTATGAAGAACTTGCCGAGGCTATCGATCGGAGCTATTACGAAACAGCAGTCGCGACAGGTCATGAGATTGAAATGTTGCGTCAGGCTGCTGATGAGACAACCATTCCTCGCTACCACCTGTCACGCATTTTTGAATCTGTGACGCGTCGTTTTGTCATCAACCGGACCCCAGCGCCACTGATGACCCGCCTAGTTGATGCCGAAGGTGAAATCGGTGCTCGTCTTTTGCCACTTCCTGAAGCAAAGAAATCGCATAGGTTTTGGTACCATGGTGGTGATTGGTTTTATGAAACAGTGGATGCGCTGGGCCCGATGGTTGCACGCTATACCGTCAAAGAAAACGGCATAGAGAAATTAGTCGATGGAAGCCCAATTGATTTGTACGGCGGTGAACCGGGTGAGATGGGCGAAGAAGAACGCCTGCTGGCTATGATTGGCATCTACCACGAAGAAATCGAACGACAGCTTTATAAGCGTGACGCTGCCTAGCTGGTATACTTAATAGAGTGAAAGACACGCTTATTTTTCTTGACCATGCGGCTGCCACGCCGCTTGAACCAAAAGTGCTGCAGGCCATGCAGCCATACCTTACTGATCTCTTTTATAACCCTTCGGCACCGTATGCACCAGCAATCAGTATTCGACATGATTACGAGGCAGCGAAAGCCACAATTGCTCACGTGCTGGGCGCAAAGCCAGATGAGCTAACTATGACAGCCGGGGCGACCGAATCAATTAACCTGGCTTTTCACGCTGTCTCGGGCCATGTGGTGACTTCCAATATAGAGCATCATGCGGTGCTTCGAGCTGCCGAACAACACCACTATACTTTAGTTGCAGCCGATGAACGGGGCATGGTGTCACCTCAGGCAGTGCAGGCTGCTATTACCGCCGAAACCCAGCTTGTCAGCATTGCCCTTGCGAATAATGAACTAGGGACGATTCAGCCCCTGCGTGATATTGCTGCTGTTGTTCGTAAAGAACGAGCGCGGCGTGTTGCCGATGATGACCTAACGCCAATTTACCTACATAGTGATGCGTCGCAGGGGGTCGGGCAACTGGATATCTCTGTCGCCCGTTTGGGTGTCGATATGTTGACGTTGAACGCCGCTAAAGCATACGGCCCAAAGCAGGTCGGTGCCTTGTGGTCTTCGACGCTCGTCAAACTGACCCCCCAGATTGTCGGTGGTGGCCAGGAAGGTGGACTGCGGAGCGGAACCGAGAATGTTGCCGGCACCGTCGGTTTTGCAAAGGCCCTGGAACTTGCCACTGCTCATCGCAAGTACGAGGCTGGACGTCTGGGCGAGCTGCGCGATGAATTGCAGCGCCATCTGACCGGTGCGTTCTCGCAAGCGGTGGTATCAGGGCATCAAAAACATCGTCTAGCGGGGCATTTGCATATTTCATTTCCTAACATCGACGCCGAGCGCGTCTTGTTCGCCCTAGAGTCGCGAAGCGTGCTGGTGGCAACTGGGAGCGCCTGTGCCGCCAATAAAGGAACGCGTTCGCATGTATTGGAAGCGATTGGATTGCAGCCAGAGGTAGCGGATGGGAGCTTGCGTTTGACCTTGGGCCATCTGAATGATCAAGCATCGATCAAGCGTGCTGCCGAGATTATTACCGAAGAAGTGCAACGAGAATACGATCGGACGGCCGGCCGATGAAATATCTTTTTCTGATCCCAGCTTTCTTGACAGCTGTAATTATTGGACTGAGCATTTACTTGCAGCCCAATGACTATATTGGTTGTGGCGAAGTGCCAGCGGCTGGTACGGGGCAATGTTCGCCAGTTGACGCAATCGTGGTCGTCAGCGGTGGCAATACACAAAATAGAACGGCCGAAGGCATCAAGCTGTACCAATCAGGTTGGGCAGATGCAGTGATTTTTTCAGGCGCAGCTCAAGACAAGTCTGGTCCGAGTAATGCCGAGGCAATGAAGCTGCAAGCGTTACGGGCCGGTGTGCCAGAGCGAGTTATCTATACTGAGGAGCGGTCTGAAAATACCGAACAGAATGCCACAAATACTGATGAAATTTTTAGCGACAATAATTTCCAGGAAGTGATGTTGGTGACGTCGGGGTATCATCAGCGACGTGCTAGTTTGGAGTTTGAAAAACGGACAGGTGATGTCGCGATACTGAATCGCCCGTTACTGAATGATGGTGACTGGAATGGCTGGTGGTGGGTCACACCTCGCGGCTGGTGGTTATCTGTCGGGGAGGTCGTGAAGATCGGCATCTTTTACGCACAAGGAGCCGTGGAGTGAGCAAAGTCTATGTTGGGATGAGCGGCGGGGTTGATTCGAGCCTGTCAGCTGCGCTGCTGAAAGAGCAGGGCTATGACGTCACGGGCGTCTATATGAAAAACTGGACGCAAGACTTGCCAGGAATGAAGTGTCCATGGGCCGACGACCTCGCTGACGCCAAGCGTGTGGCGGTGCAACTAGGCATTGATTTTATGGTCTTTGATTTTGAAACTGAATATCGCCAAAAGGTGGTAGATTACATGATTGATGAGTACAAGCGGGGCCGAACTCCTAACCCCGATATTATGTGCAATCAAGAGGTTAAGTTTAAGCTTTTTTTGGAAGCGTCGCTAGAGGCTGGTGCGGATATGATTGCCACCGGTCATTATGCGCGGGTTAAAGACGGTGCACTATACATGGCGCACGATGCCAACAAAGATCAGACGTATTTCTTATACCGAGTGACCCGTCGGGCACTTGAGAAGACACTTTTGCCTTTGGGTGAATACGACAAACCAACGGTGCGTCAGATGGCTCAGGAGCGCGGTTTGTATACGGCTGGAAAAAAAGACAGCCAGGGAATTTGTTTTATTGGACAGATCGGCATCCGCGAGTTTTTGTCGGAGTATGTTCAGCAAGAGGCTGGGCCAATTATTGACACTCAATCAGGTAAGATACTGGGCCAACATGACGGGGCGATTTTTTATACAATTGGTCAACGACATGGCTTGGATGTCGGTGGTGGGCTACCGTATTACGTCGTCGGTAAGGATATGGACAAGAATGAAGTGTATGTTACGACTGATTTGAATGATGGTGCACTATGGCCATCACGGGTGACACTGACGGATGTGCACTGGATCGATAAGGCGCCCGAGGTTGGAACATTCCAAGTACGGGTGCGCCACCGGGCGGCTCTTGCTGCTGCCGACCTTATGCTTGAGGGTAGCGTGGCACAGTTAGTGTTCGAACACCCAGAGCGAGCAGTCACTGCCGGACAATCGATTGTCATCTACGACGGGGAAGTATGTCTGGGCGGCGGCATCGTTCAGTCAACCAAAGCTTGAGCTGGTAAGCATAAGCCTGTATAACTAAAGGCAGCATGAAAACACTTTGGGCATCAAGTAGGCGTCGCGGGTTCACAATCTTAGAGTTGTTAGTGGTCATTACAGTGATTGGAATCTTGGCGTCAATCGTCATCGTGTCATATCAAGGTATCCAAGAACGCTCACGCGACGCAGAGCGAGATAGCGATATTGTGCTGATGAAAACTGCACTAGAAAAGTACTATGCTGACAATAGCCAGTATCCGGCCGCGTGTAGTTTTGACGGCGTAACGTGCTCGGCGAATAATCTGATTGTATCCCTCGCTCCATACCTTGGCACCTTTCCGAGTGATCCAGTAGCAGAAGTGGGTTCGGCTGGCGACTACCAATATGTGAGGGGCGGCGAAGAGGGCAATGCATACGCCCTGAAGGTGGTGTATGAAGCGATCGAGGAGTGCAAGACCGGTGTACGGGTCGACGCTGTATGGTGGGGTGCATCCATCCCTGACTGTGCCCAGGCAGGACCGATCCAGGACGTTGCGCCAACTATTACGACGACGACACTTCCCGATGGAAATCTAAACTTCCCTTACAGTGCCACCGTTGCATCAACAGGAACGCAGCCAATTGCCTTTAGCGTCAGCTCGGGAGCTTTGCCCGCAGGGGTCACACTTGGTGCAGCTACTGGTGAACTAAGTGGCACACCGACTGTGTTCGGAACGTTTAATGTGACGATTCAGGCGGCTAACGGCGTCGATGTTACCACTCAGGCATTCACGCTGACGATCTCTCCAGTCAGTCCGGCGTAGCCCAACAAAGGTTTCTCTCTGTGAAACCATGCCCGGTCTTGGTACAATTAAAGATATGAATGCCCAAGATATCCGCACCGCCTACCTCGATTTTTTCAAAACACGTGATCACAGCGTCATCCCCCGCGCCAAGTTAGTGCCGTATAACGACCCAACAACATTATTCACTGGTAGTGGCATGCAGCCACTGCTGCCTTTCTTATTAGGTGAGCCACACCCCGAGGGCGTTAGATTAGTGGACAGTCAAACCTGTTTACGTGCACAGGATATTGAAGACGTCGGCGATAATCGACACACTACCTTCTTTGAGATGCTAGGCAACTGGAGCATGGGCGACTATTTTAAGGAACAGCAGATTCGCTGGTTCTTTGAGTTCTTAGTGGACGTTGTTGGGCTTGATCCGACTAAAATTTATGTGACGGCGTTTATTGGCGATGAGGCACATGGCATTCCTCGAGACGATGAGGCAGCAGCGATCTGGCAGAAAGTCTTCGAAGAAAAGGGCATTGAAGCTAAGGTTGTTGAAGTTGGCAGCCAGGCTGATGGCGATGCTCGGGGTATCAAGCCAGGGGAGCGGATTTTCTTTTATGATGATGGTGAAAACTGGTGGTCACGCGGCGGTGGGCTCGACAAAACACCGATTGGTGATCCTTGCGGCCCTGACAGTGAAGTATTTTATGATTTTGGTGAGCAGAATCACGCCGATGGGTATGGTCTGGCGCACCCGGCAAGTGACAGCGGGCGCTTTATGGAAATTGGCAACCAAGTCTTTATGCAGTATCGTCGCCTAGAAGACGGCAGCTTTGAGCCACTCGAAAAGAAGAATGTTGACTTTGGCGGTGGCCTGGAGCGGATTGCTGCTGCCCGTATCGATAGTCCAGATGTATTTAAGATTAGTATTTTATGGCCGATCGTCGAGAAGCTGGAACAGCTTTCTGGCAAGAGCTACGAATCAAACACAGCCAGCATGCGCGTCATAGCCGACCACCTTCGCGCCGCTGCCTTTTTGGCGGTCGACGGCGTCAAGCCTGCCAACAAAGAGCAGGGCTATGTCATGCGCCGTTTGCTGCGCCGAGCGATTCGGTTTGCCTTTGATTTAGGCATCGAGCAAAACTTCTTTGAAGAAATCGTTCCGGTGATTGCCGATATGTACGTCAATGATTATCCAGAGGTAAAAGAGCAGCGTGATGAGGTGATTGCAACGCTGGCCAAGGAAGAGAAGGTGTTCCGGCAGACGCTGCGCAAAGGCCTCAAAGAGCTTTTGAAGCGTAAAGACGGTGGGTTGACTGGCGCTGAAATCTTTACCCTATACGACACCTATGGGTTTCCGGTTGAACTTTCGACCGAAGAGGCGTTTAGGCAAGATATTGACGTGTCTGAAACATGGCGCCAAGAATTTGACGGTCAAATGGCCGAACAGCGGGCTCGTTCTCAAACGGCTGCAAAAGGCACTTTCAAGGGTGGTTTAGGTGGTCAAACGCTGCAGCACAAGAAATACCACACGGCGACTCATTTGATGTACGCTGCCTTGCGGCAGGTACTGGGTGACCATGTGGTCCAGCACGGCTCGAACATTACCGAAGAGCGCCTGCGGTTCGACTTTTCTCATCCAGAAAAAATGACCCCTGAACAAATTCAAGCGGTCGAGGAAATCGTCAATGCCGAGATGCACAAAGACTTAAAAATTAGTTTTGCTGAGTATCCGACAAAAGTCGCCCGGGAAGACATGGGCGCGTTGGGTCAGTTTGGTGATCGTTACGGCGACACCGTAAAGGTCTACAAGATGATTGCTGACGACGCCGAGACGCCATTTAGTTTTGAAATTTGTGGCGGTCCGCACATCGATCACACGCTGGAGCTGACTGAGCCAGACGACAAGGTTTTCAAGATTATAAAAGAGGAATCATCGAGCGCCGGGATTCGACGCGTGAAGGCTGTGTTAGTTTAGCTAACGCGGAGGGTCGCAGAGTCTGAGTCAGAGATATTCTCTAGATTCCTAATTGTGGCATCGCCGAAGCGTGTATAGCGATCATCCTGGAAAGAGCGGATTTCCTCCTGGTAGAGCTCTTCTTTTTCTGAGTCCGTGAAGTCAGTACCATCAATAGCCACGGTGAGTTTCATGGCCGTGCGATGTCTTGCTGAACGGTATAGTAGGCTAGAATATACCGTACCTTCATTAACAGGTTGCGAGGAGGCTACTTCAAACATACGACCCGAAACCTGACGACGACGGTTTTGAGATCGACGTACCTGCTTGTCGACGAGACTCTCGCCTATTTTATAGCTAATCTCTCCGTGGTGAGTATCGGTAAGGCCTTCGAGCCGGAGCTTTCTGTCAATATTTAGAATCGGACTAAGTCGCCCAATTTCTCCAATCGTATTTTCAAAAGGTGCTGCACTGTCAAGTTGGTTATAGCCCAACTGTGTGTGCCCTCGAATATCCTCGATGATATTATCAAACTGGTTTCGATCGATGCCCTTAGTTTCAATCTCCTCCTTTGGGGTTGAACGATCCATCGAAACTCCTCCTAAGTACTTATTGCCAAGAGCGATAAGGCGCCCACTTACGAACCCACCGATTTGATATAGGTTTATTTCAGCTCCAAACAGTGTACGTTCATTGTCGTAGACGTGGGTAGTACTGCTCACGTCGAGGGCATCAAATATCTGAGACTTGAGGGTATCAACGAAGGCCGTGCTCGGAAGAACCGCTCGACTGTCGAGGGGGATTCTGCCGTTAGATGCCTTTGTTTCGATGTAGCCACGGCTCATAAGGGCATCATGAATCATCGGATCAATTTGACGGCGAAGTTTTGTCCTTCCGTCATCAGGAATCCGTAGTTCGCGTTCCCAGATTGGATTAGCAGAATTCATTTACAATATTATATCACAAACCAACAAAATAATCAATAATCTTATGAGCATCAGCACCTTTGGTATATAATGAATATCACTTATGGTTCTCAAAAAAATGCGCAAAAACAAAAAGAAAATCTCTGGCGATGACTATATCGTCGCTCTTGATATTGGCACCGAGTTTATCAAGGCGTTGATTGCTAAGCGAGAAGGAGAGGACTTAAAAATTATCGGTGTTGGGCGGGCTCGGCAAGACGTCAGCGACATGCACTCTGGAGCGATTGCTGACATTTCTGGGGTAGTTCGTAATTGTGAGCAAGCCTTGGCCGATGCCGAAGAGCAGGCTGGGCTACAGGCCAAAAAAGTTGTTATTGGTATTGCTGGTGAATTAGTGAAGGGTGTGACGGACACGATTCGCTATCGTCGGCCACAGCCAGATCGTCCGCTTGACTCATCAGAGATGGAATTTATTATCGAGAAGGTGCAAGAACGGGCGCAGATGAAAGCGCAGCGCCAGATTGCACTCGAAACAGGCAATGATGAAGTTGAAGTACGATTGGTGAACAGCGCTTTGGTGGGTATCCACATTGATGGCTACAAAGTCAGCAACCCAATTGGCTTTCAGGGACGTGACGTCTCAGTCCAGATTTACACGGCTTTTGCGCCAATGGTTCACATCGGTGCACTCGAACGTGTTGCGGATGAACTCTCACTTGAACTCTTGGCAGTTGCCGCCGAGCCGTTCGCGGTCAGTCGGAGTGTCTTGGGCAGTGATGCTAGCAGCAACTTTACGGCCATCTTGGCTGATGTTGGTGGTGGGACAACTGACATTGCCGTCGTAAATGACGGTGGTGTTGAGGGTACGAAGATGTTTGGCATCGGGGGACGAAGCTTTACTCAGACGATTGCCGGCGATATGAACTTGACGTACAAAGACGCCGAAAAACTAAAAGTCAATATTGGTCACAGCAAGATTAAGCCAACGGTGGCAAAAGAGGTCCGCGCGGCGATCGATCGGACACTTGAGGTCTGGATTGCTGGCGTCGAGCTGGCTTTGAGCGAGTTTGACTCGGTTGATCATCTGCCGAACAGGATTCTTTTATGTGGTGGTGGGGCCAGCCTTGAAAAGTTAGTTGATGCGCTGGAGGCATCTGATTGGCATAAAGAGCTGCCTTTCACAAAAAAGCCAACCGTGCACCATATAAATCCAAAAGAAGTGATTGGAGTCATCGATGAAACCGGTGATGTTTCTGACCATACCTTCATTACTGCCATGGGCTTACTGCGGGTCGGATATGATACACTGGTAGGGAGTGGAGCAGGGGATTCAATCAAGGGAAAACTTAATCGCCTCCTCAGAATTTAATCTATGAATAAAGACGTTATTTACATCGATGTCGACGACGACGTCACCGCCATTATCGGCAAAATAAAAACCGCCAAAGAGAAAGTCGTTGCACTTGTGCCACCTAAGCGATCGGGGGCACTTCAGAGTGCTGTGAACTTGCGCTTACTTGACCGAATGGCTCACTCTAGCAAAAAGAAGCTGGTGCTTATCACTAGCAATCCAGCATTGGTCGCGCTAGCAGCCAACGCCTCGATCCCCGTAGCAAAAAACTTACAGTCCAAGCCTGAGATTGCTTCGATTCCTGCCCTGGCGGTAGATGACGGTGATGACATTATCGATGGCGGTGATCTACCAATTGGAGAGCACGCTTCAACTGTGCCGGTCCGTGATGGTAACCGAGATGCGATGCGAAGTGAAGCGATTGAATCAATCGATATTGATGGAGTAAAGATGTCAACTTCTTCGAAGAGCACCAAGAAAGCTGGCGGCAGCAAGAGTCAGGTGAAGGTGCCAAACTTTGACTCGTTCCGAAAGAAGTTATTCCTTGGTATTGCTGCTGGTGTCGGCCTAACAGCGCTGTTAATTTGGATGTTTGTGTTTGCGCCTGCTGCAACTGTCATCGTGACTGCTCGAACTACGACCGCACCAGTCAGTGCTGCGGTGACGCTCAGCACCGATCAACCTACTAATTATGAAGAGGGAATTGTGGCCGCTGTGCGTGAAGACGTAGAGGTTGACGAGTCGATTGAATTTACTGCGACTGGCACGGGGCTGGTCGGCGATGAAGCGACGGGAAGCGTGACCTTTAGCAACTGTGATAGCTCTGATCCAATTACTGTCCCTTCGGGCACGACAATTACTTCGAACGGACGATCCTATGTTACTCAGGCGAGCGCCACTGCAGGAGCCGCAAGTTTCGGAGGAGGCTCTTGTCAGACTGCTGGTAGCTCTGGTGCTGTCGGCGTAGTGGCGACGAATGTCGGCAGTGCCTTTAACCGTCCTGGAGGCACTCAGTTGAGTGTTTCGGGCTACAGTAGCGCGATGAGGGCGATTGCCACAAGCGACGGCATCACCGGAGGCAACAGTGAAGAGGTTCAGGTTCCGACTAATGCCGATATCGAACGAGCGCGCGGCGAACTTATTGGCCGTTCTACCGACGAGCGCAAGCAAGAGCTGATTGCCAGCCTTGGTGACGGTGTGAAGGTGATCGACAGTAGTTTTGTGGTGAGCCGTGAAGATGCCGTTTCTTCGCCTGCGGCCGGTGACGAGGCGTCTGACGGTACGGCGACACTCACGATTACCACTACCTATTCAATGCATGCTGTTTCACAGGAAGCACTGGATGAATTCTTGACGTCTAGCATCGAAGCACAGCTCCTAGATAATACCCAGCGAGTTTATGATAATGGTGCTGACGAAGCTGGGATTAGCAATTTCCAAACTAACGACGACACCTTAACTGCCAGTATTATCGCGACCGGTCGGATTGGACCCCAAGTTGATGAAGCCGCACTAAAAGAGCAGGTCAAAGGTAAGATTTTTGGCGAAGTTCAGGACTCCCTAGAGGCGATCGATGGTATCCGTGAAGTTGACGTTCAATTCTCTTACTTCTGGGTGCGCACGGTGCCGAATGACACCAGCAAGATTGAAATTGAGTTTAAGTTAGAAGATGAGTAAGCAGTCGCTGCTATGCCTGGATGTGGGTGAGAAGCGTATTGGCGTGGCGCTGGCAGACACTTCGGTTCGTATTGCAGTGCCTTTCGATACCATCACCGTTGATGAGCAGGAGGTGCAAGCGATTGCCGACATTGTTGTACGAGAAGACACCGATATGATTATCCTGGGGTACCCTCGCAACCAGCAGGGTGAGGCTACCGCCCAGTCATCATATGTCGAACAGTTTGCTGAACGCCTGCAGGATCTTGGCCCGACAATTGTTTTTCAAGACGAGTCATTAACCAGTGTGGTTGCTGAACAGCGCCTCAAAGAGGGTGGCCGTCATTATGAAAAAGGTGATATCGATATGAATGCGGCGGCGATTATACTACAGGATTACCTGGAGGAGCATTTTGGATAAGCCACCTATTAACCCACCGCAGCCGCCAGATGTGCCGCCGGCACCAGAGCCTCAGCCAATCGAAGGCACGCAAAGTGGCCTAAAAACGCCTAGATCTGGCCGCTGGAAGAAGATTGCATGGTGGGGCATCGGGGGGATTGTTGCCTTATTGATTGTATCCAGCCTGGGTGCCCTACTTTGGTATCAACAGCAGCTATCACCTGTTAATGCATCAAGCACTGAGTTGGTCCGAGTTGATATTGCCGCCGGCACTACTCCTGACGGGATTGCCCGCCAGCTGAAGGACGAGGGGTTGATACGCAGCACCGTAGCCTTTGGGTTTTATACTCGTGCTATTGGCGTGCAGAATAACTTGCAGGCCGGCACGTACCGTCTATCCCCGTCTGAATCAACACCTGAAATTGTTGGACACCTCCAGAATGGAAAGGTAGACAGCTTCGATATTACTTTTTTGCCTGGCGCAACACTGGCTGACAATCGCCAGGTTTTACTAGATGCAGGGTACTCAGCCGGTGAGGTTGACGCCGCACTAGCTGTAAACTATCAAGCACCTTTATTTGAAGGGAAGCCGGCTGGATCCGATCTTGAGGGGTATATCTATGGTGAAACCTACCGCATGGCTAGTGGCGCAGCGGTGGCGGACATATTATTGAGGACGTTTGACGAGTTTGAGGCTGTGATTGAAGACAATGAGCTGGTTGCAGGGTACGAAGCTCAGGGCCTGAGCCTGTTTGAGGGCATCACACTGTCCTCTATCATTCAAAGAGAGTCAGGAGGTGGCGATCAAGCTGAAATCGCTCAGGTCTTCTTAAAACGGCTTGGAATGGGCATGGAGCTGGGTTCAGACGTTACTTACCAGTACATTGCAGATAAAACAGGGGTCGAGCGTTCGGTGAATCTTGATTCACCGTATAATACTCGTCGCAACGCTGGACTTCCTCCAGGACCGATTGCATCACCAGGGGTAGACGCGCTCCTAGCAGTCGCTGCACCAGCCAGTACTGATTATCTGTATTTCCTCAGCGGCGATGATGATGTCACGTATTATGGAAAGACTCTTGGCGAGCACGAGGCCAATATTCGCAACCATTGCCAACAAAAGTGCCAAATTATCTAGTACCTTCAACAGTAGTGGGGCTGTGTAAAAAGCCATAAACTTCATTGACCAAGCGCCCCTCTTTTGCTACAATTCGAAGTGCACATTACTGGTTCTGTCTACTGGTTGGATTTTGCGAACTATTTTATATAGAGGGAATCCAAATGCGAGTGGGAAGTCAGGTCATTAATGAGCCTACCGCAAACGTCGTACGGGTATCGAAATTATAATAATGAAATCGGTCGAACATACCCTTTTCTCGATAAGAGAAGAAAGACTTACTATGGTAGTCGCCCTTGTAGCAATACGAGCGGCAGGAGAACGATAATTCGTAATCAGATCTCGACAGGCTCTGCCTCTCACGGATCAGCTGTTGCAGCGCAACGGCCCACCACCTACCGACGTCGCTCTGCGAAGAGTCGGATTAAACCAACAACAATCGCCATATACGCGAGTATTTTTACACTCCTTATCGTTATTATCGCGATTGGATACCGCTCACCGCAACAGGTGACAGGAGTCGCTAACTCAGCCGCTTCTTTGGCGGTTCAACCAAACGAAAATGATACAGAAACTGCCGTAAACGATGTGGTCGCATCGTCTATTGCCTCGAGTGTTGCTCATTCTGCAAACTTGTCGGTCGCACCATCTGTGGCCAGCCTTGCTATTTCAGTTCAAATTGAAAGTGAACTGCCAACTGCTGGCGATTCATCGATTGCCAAGCCGCAAATTATTCCACTTTCTGCCGCCAGCCGACAGATTGAGACCTATACCGTGAAGAGTGGTGACACTGTCGCTAGTCTGTCGGATCGCTTTGGTATTAACGAAAACACTATTAAGTGGGCAAATGACTTGACGGGCAACTCCCTGACTACTGGTGAAAAGCTCGATATTTTGCCACGTAATGGTATCGTTTACACGGTACAGAGTGGCGACACAGCCGAAAGTATTGCTGAAAAGTATCAGGCACAAGCAGCTTCGATTATCACCTATAATGACCTCGAAATCTCTGGTATTTCGGCTGGGCTAAAGATTATTGTTCCAAACGGTATTCTTCCAAGCACTGAACGACCTGGATATGTTGCTCCGGTCCAGACGATAAGCAACGGTTACAGCGTTGGTTACAGCTCTGGATTTAACGGAAACACTTGGCGCATTAAGGTAGGAACACCTATGTATGCCGGAAACACCTACTTTACCGGTAACTGTACGGCGTACGCCTTTGACCGCCGAGTCGAGCTCGGCCTGCCTGTAAGTGCTGGCTGGGGTAACGCAACAACCTGGGACATTTTGGCAGCCCGTGATGGTCTTCGTGTTTCGAACACACCTACCGTAGGTGCACTCATCCAGAACAAGGGTGGTTACGGACACGTCGCCATCGTCGAGAAAATCTTACCAAATGGTGACCTTGAGCTGAGTGAAATGAACGCTTACGTTGCCGGTGGTGGCTGGAACATTGTTTCCGGACGAACTCTGCCTGCAGCAAATGTCGGACAGTACGCCTACATCCGCTAGTGTTTGTTGGCCGAACCTTGAATCGCCTCTGTGAAAACAGGGGCGATTCTGTTATAATAAGCAAATATGTTTGTTGATACCGCCAAAGTATTTGTTCAGGCTGGACGCGGCGGTGATGGAGCCGTTAGTTTTCGTCATGAAATTTATGTTGACAAGGGCGGACCAGACGGCGGTGATGGCGGCAAGGGTGGCGACGTTATCTTTGTCGGCACCGAAGGCATCAACACGTTAGTTGACTTCCGTTTCAAGCCCGAGCTAAAGGCAACCCCTGGGGGTGCCGGCACCAAACGTGATCGCCACGGTAAGATGGGTGACACTTTACGGATCAAAGTGCCCGTTGGAACCGTCGTGAAGCGTGACGGCATGGTAGTGGCTGACTTTACTGAAGCCGGCCAAGAAGTCGTGATTGCCCGTGGTGGTGACGGTGGTTTTGGCAACGCTCACTTTAAGTCTTCGGTTCGACAAACACCGCGAATTGCCGAAAAAGGTGAGCCCGGCGATACTTTTGAAGGAGAACTGGAACTGAAATTATTGGCCGATGTTGGCCTGGTAGGCTTTCCGAATGCCGGAAAATCCACCTTTTTAAGCGTCGTCAGTAACGCTCGACCAGAAATTGCCGATTATGCCTTTACAACACTGACCCCCAACCTTGGCGTGGCCGATATTGATGACGGCAGCCTTTTGATTGCCGACATCCCGGGACTGATTGAAGGCGCCAGTGAAGGCAAAGGTCTGGGTGATGCCTTTTTGCGTCACGTCGAGCGTACAGCCGTCTTGCTGCACCTGATTGACTCATACGAGTCTGATGTAGCCAAAGCCTACCAGACGATCCGTCACGAGCTCTCATCGTATAATGTAACTCTTGGCGACCGACCAGAAGTCATTGCGCTGACAAAAACTGAAGGTCTTGATGAGGAATTAATCCAAATGCAGGTCGATGCACTGAAAGCGGTGGCCCCAGAGCGCCCCGTCTTTGCTATTTCCTCACCTGCGCACACTGGCTTGAAGGAAGTCTTGCGTGAACTGCGCACCATGGTAGCAGATGCCCGGCAAAAAAAGGTAGACGAAGAAGCCGTTGATGACGAAGGCATGCCGGTTATTTCTCTATCATCCGAGCAAGTGGCCAAAGCATGGCACGTCGAGAAGCTTGAAGAAGCTGAGCAGACAATCTACCGCGTGACTGGCCACAAGATCGAGAAGTTCGCTCGTCGAACCAACTTTGAGACGCATGAAGGTTTGAATCGCTTACGTGACATTATGAAGAAGATGGGCATTCACCATGCTTTGACCCGGGCAGGGGCGCAGGGTGACAGCACTATTCGTATCGTGCAGGACGAGTTTCCTCTGGTCGAGCAAAAAGACGACTTTTAGCCCTAGCTATTGACATTTATGTATATTCGTGGTAATATGTGAATTGTTCATCAGATCGGATTCAGGGCCCCGAGCCCTCCGACGATGGACATTTGATGATTGATGGATGAAAGGATTTTTTAGCCAAAACTAAATAATTCCTCCTCGGACCCACGGAGGCGGCCCGCCGCGTTAACCCTCTACCCAGGGGCAATGACGTCAGCGTTAAAGAGTCCGG
>Ga0136601_1000222_pt1 | contig 27770 bp, 30 predicted proteins | sample AntRauMFilla2699_FD_181020 | JGI IMG/M metagenome (GOLD analysis project Ga0136601, IMG submission 181020) | Saline lake microbial communities from Rauer Islands, Antarctica - Metagenome Filla 2 #699 | ecosystem: Environmental > Aquatic > Non-marine Saline and Alkaline > Saline | place...
CGATGCACTTCTTTTTTTTGAGAGATTCCTTCTTTTCAATGGCAATACGACGTAAGAACGCATAATAAATTATCTGTGAAAAGTACGAAAACGGATTCGATGATTTCTCTGGATCAAAGTTATGCCCATATCTGACACAATGCTCAATCCCATCAAGCACCGCTTCATCCTTATAGGTGTATCCGTTGAAGTTTCCCTTACGGGATACGCCATCTGCGATCAATATAAATTTTTGCCCGATCGCGTCTGTCATCGGCGGGCGAGGATCGCCCGACTCTTCGGCTGCACGGCACATGTCTTTCCACTCGATCATATCACGCAGAAATTCTTTGTTATCCACGTAATTACCAGCGGCATCGGCAGGGTCTTGTTTTGGTCGTTTTCTCTTTGTCGGCTTTTTCTTGCTCATAATTAAAATCTTTCAGAAAATTGGAAATTGGGGGTTGACACCTTTGTGGTATCCGGGTTATAATATCATTGTCTTGTTAAGGGTTTATCTAATTACATTTACTCTTGACATAATGACTAGTTCTCTCTAGAGTTTCAAGTATCTTATCTGTATCAGCATATTCAATGATGTGCAGATTAGGATGGTGGAGAAGAATCTCATCAGTGATTCTATCATTGAAGTCTGACTCATGCACACACGCAGACTTAACATTACCGTGGACCACTTTAGTGATTCCCTTCTGTAGCATGAATGAAATGCACTGATGACAGGGCATACCAGTAACATACATTGTAGAATCTTGCGTATCGCCAGACGATCCATTATAGTTTAGAATTGCGTTGTGTTCTGCATGAATCATGAAACCATACTTGTATTCGCTATCAAGAAAGCCTGATGCTAGAAGCATAGAATCATCACTTCCTGCTGCCGGTCCGTTGAACCCGATAGACAGTAGACGATTGTTTTTAGACACCCAACACGCACCATGTTTGGTACGCGGGTCTATAGATTTTTGTGATACGTGAAACGCCTGCGTAATGTAAAATTCATTCCAGTTCATATTATTTCTTCAACTCATCTTCTAATAATAACAATGCATGATTCATATCTAGCATCAATCCATACGGAACACGCATTTCTAGCATCAATCCATACGGAACACGCATTGTTGTATTGTTTATGTTTGCGTCTATGGTCTGCCCGCCCGGTAGCTGGGTTCTGTTGCCCGCAGACATTTTACCATAAATCCGCACGACTTCATCGAATGCTTTTTGTTGTGTTTCAGTCATAGTGTTCATCTTCCTCATCGTCTTCTTCGTCTTCTTCTTCGTCGTGATCTTCATCATCGTCGCTCATGTCATCGTAAAAGTCTTTTGCATCACCGTACAGATCAGCCGCCAGTTCTGGATTTGTTGCATAGGTGTGGTACTTCAAAAGAAGATCGTCATACTTTGCAACTACCGATTCGGTCGGAGCGCAGACCAGTAGAATATGGTTGCATGGTACGTCTACCTTTTCGATATATGAAAATCGTACCCATGAAGTCATGATGGTCTTTTCAAATACTGCAACTTTACCATCTTCATCCTTTTCGAAATATTGTTCTACTGATGCTTTCATTGGATGATGTATTGTAACACAATTCGTAGAAGAATGATATACCCCATAGTTTTCTACTAAAGATTTATCAATAGTACAAATAATTTCTTCGCCGTTTACCAGCTTCACGACTGCGTGTGCTACTTTATAGTTGTCAAGTGTGCTCATAGTTGTATCTTCTTTCTAGAATAATTGAAGCCTTCACGGATAAAAATTAATTCCCGTTCTTTGGCGTGTCGGATTGAGTAGTTAGTCCACGATTTGTGTCTCAAGTCGTCTGCGATATCGTATACATTACATACGCTCTTTGATTTGTGTTTTCTTAGTCCGCGACCGATGGATTGTAGAATTCTGATGGGTGCTTTCGTAGAAGACATGAAAACAATATTATGCAGGTTGTTGATACTGATTCCTGTGGAGAATGTCTGGTACGATGCGACCACATATACAATCTTGGATTCGTCTTCACATGCTGCCCGAATGTGTTCGCGTGTCTCTGCTGAAACCGTGCCATCGACGTAATAGACCATATCAGGGCATTTTGACTTTTTTAGCTCATTATAAAGAGATTTACCGTGTGACCTATGCGAAAACAAAAACAGCGTGTTTTTTGCAAAATAATCGCCCATTTCAGCCAGAAAACGGCATCTTTTTTCGTTGGATTCGATCCAGTCCATCTCTGTTTTATAGTCTTTTCTTGCCAGTGCCTTTTTCTCGGCATCTGAATACTGTAGATGGATGCAATTGATCTTCATTGCAGACAGAATATTTCGGTCCATAAGCTCGACAGTAGTTGCCACCGAATATGCTGGACCTAGTAGACCCTCGATTGTCAGCACATGAGCCTTGGAATCTTTGAGTGTGCCTGTTGTGCCAAATCGATACTTACACTTCACACATGCTTCTGCTATCTTTTTAATAGAATTCGCTTCGGCTAGGTGACATTCATCGACATTGATGAACCCCACTGTCTTGAAGAATGTTTTGGGCATCTTGATGGCAGATTGCCATGTCGTTACAATAATTTGTTTGTCTGTTTCTTTGTCAACACCAGCCATCACACCATGTACGTGATCTTCAACATTCCAGCCATCATCCTCTGATGAGTATTCGCCAAAATCTTTGATCATCTGGTGTACCAATGATGTCGTGGGTACGATGATTACTAGTTTCTTGTCTTCTTCTAACATAGACTGATAGAATCGCACAAGAATATATTGCATGAGCGATTTGCCCGAACCTGTCGCAGACAATAGAACCGCACGATTATGATTGATCGCGTGTTTGATTGCGTTGATCTGATAGTCTCGGCGTTCGTATTTTTTGGGGATTTGTAGATCGTTGTTGATGATGTCAACAACTTGCTTTTCTGAAATGAGTCCACTGTCTTTGTATTCTACGTCGCCGCTAAGCTGTAGAGAATATCCAGAGTCTTTACAGAATTTGGTTAGATATGATGATAGACCCACATGAAGTGTCTGTGAGTGCTGCGAATACAGACGTATCCAGCCGTCCCACATTTTCATTTTGTACTTTGGTGAGAATTGGTAGTTCGGTGGGCGAAATTTGAAGAAATCTTCTAGCTCTGCCTTTATTGATGGGCTTGCATCAACATATAAGAACGTTTCATTTATTTTCGATATAGTTACATAAGACATGTAAACTATTTAGCTGGTTTCTCCATTGAGAAATTTGATGTATGATATCGCATTTCTAATAGAGTTTGACCGCCATGCGATCTGTTTCAGTATGCTTTCACACAATTCTACTTTTAGTTTAGCCTTGTCTGTAGCGATTGATACTTTTGCAACATCCGGATCGACATTCACGTATCGATCTAGATCAGTCTTCATGACCTTCTTATCAAACGGCTTGTCTTTGTATACAGACGCATCAGCTTTTCCAGAATAATATTCTTTGGCATCGAACTGCTTTTTATCGAGCATATATTGCAACCGTGTAAGCTGCTCTTTACACATTCGATAAATTCCCAACCATTCTGCGTGTAGGTAATCGACATCCAGTGAATTTTCTGCTAACATGGTCTTGTCTAGCTTGGAGTCCTTTTTCCACTTGGTTTCTATTTCTTCGATGGATGGGCATTTTGGTGTGGGTGCTGGTGCTGGTGTAGGCATGATATAAATTTTCTCTTCTGTTGTTTATGATAAATAGTCAATGCTATATGTAGTATACGCGAAAGTACAAGTACATACAAGGTTTTGTGCATCATCTGATACAGTCGTAAACTGCAATTCAGACAGTGACACTGGAAATAAATCTTTGAATGTCACGCGAGCCACCGGATTTTGCTTGTTGGATCGAATGGTTACAATCGCGTCTGTTACACCACCACCGAGAGAATCGGTTATATGGTCTTCTATTCTTAATGATGATAGGTCTGTTGTGTCTTCTGCTGTATAGAGTTTTCGTAGCCAGTCGTGCAATTTACGAAAGTTTGCTAGCTCTTCGTCTACTAAAAACGTGATAGTAAGCTGATCATATACAAGCACATCACCGGGAATCATGACAGGTGAGTTGGGCGTTCCCATATCGATCGGCGTTCCGTTGATGGATGGGATGTTCGCAGTTTGTAAGTGATATACCGTATCTTGGATATATGAACATGAAAATGAGAACCCAGTCTCTTTAACGTAATTTGTGCTGGTTGGCGTGTTTTTTGTAAATCCGGGTGTGGGCATGACTTATAGCCTTTTGAATAAATTCTTGATGTGGGGGTTGTATTGTGGGGCTAGATGCCCTATAATAGTGTAACGACCTAGTTATTTATACACCTTCTTAATGGAGACACACTTTGCCCGACGTAATTGATACACAACTGGACTTTGCCATCGACAATGCATTGAATGTAATGCTCGTAGGTAAACATGGTGTGGGCAAGACTGCCCGCATTCTTGGTAAATGGGATGAGAAAAACATCAATTATCTGTATTTCTCTGCATCTACAATGGACCCATTCGTGGACTTTGTTGGTGTTCCCAAAGAAATGACCGACCCTGAAACCGGCGAAGAGTATCTAGGATTTGTTCGACCTCAAGCGTTGAACGACGAATCTTTGGAAGCTCTATTCTTCGATGAATATAACCGGTCGCCTAAAAAGACACGAAACGCTGTCATGGAATTGATTCAGTTCAAGTCTATTAACGGGCGAAAGTTCCCCAACCTAAAATTCATTTGGGTTGCCATCAATCCAGATGACGATGAAGACGAAACCTATGATGTCGAAATCATGGATGCTGCACAATCCGACCGCTTTCATATGCGGATCGATGTGCCTTACGAAGCATCTGCACCATACTTTGTTAAAAAGTATCCGGGTTCTGTTGGTGCGTCTGCAATCGGCTGGTGGAATGCCTTGACCGAAAAGGGTCGCAAAAAGATTTCGCCACGACGTTTGGACTATGCGGTTGACGCATACACAAAAGGTGCGAGTAAATCTGCATTGAAGTCATTTTTTCCGACTGGTGTCAATGTTGCGGAATTCGTCAAAGCATTGGCATCTGGCGATCTGAAATCAAAGATCGCAGACGCGATTGCTACAAAGAATTCTGATGTTCTAAGCAACATCGTTAACGGTTCTGAAACACGATCTGTTGTAGACGGTATTGATGATCTCGTCACCGATCCGAATGTTTTTAAGCATATCGTAGACGCAGCAAATCAAGAAACGCTTGTCCGAATCGTCTCTGATTTTAGCAAGACTGTCCGAGCATTCATGAAAGATGACCAATATAAAGAAGCTCTTACGGCTCTTCTAGAAATTGATTCGATCGATAGTGACCTGACCGATAAGGTAAATAGCTTGCTCGGTGTGATTGACGATGTGAGTACAAAAGACGATGAGGATGCCGATTCGATCTACACATTCTTCGACGAAATCTCAAAAGGTGGTGTGAAATAATATGATCACGCAATTCGAACTACAGCAAGAATTTAATAAGATTTCAATCGATCTTGAAAGATTGAATGGTGTGTTCTGCCAGTTTTGGGATTTGGGTAAGCCTGTCTTGACCGAAGAATTGCCCACCGCTGCTGTTGCCTTTAACGATAAGGGTGCGAGTATCGAGTTTCTAATCAATCCTGTTTTCTGGTCGCATCTGAATTATGAAACAAAACTGTTTCTGATCTCTCACGAGTGTATGCATGTTATTCTGGATCATGGTAAGCGATCTAGTAAATTCGTGCGTGCAGACACAACAACCGAGTTTGAAAAGTCTCTGACTAATATTGCAATGGATGTTGTGATTAACGAAACCATTGTCAAGCACTTTGGTATGAGTCGATCATCGCTGAACTTTGCAGACGCAGTGGATGCGATGACAGAAGCGAGTGAAGATTCTGTTGATGTCGATGCATCACATCCTGCTAGCGATCTGTCTGAATTAAAGCATGGTGCGTTTATCGATACCGTGTTTGGCAAGATCAAGCCTGATGTTTCAGAAGACATGTCGTATGAGTATTACTACTCTGTTCTGTCCACACACTTCAAAGAGAAAATCAAAGACGCAAAAGATCAGCAAGAAATGATGAAACAAATCATGAAAGCTATCTCACAAATGAGTTCTGATGATCATGAAAAACTTCGTGAATCGATGGACGGAAAGTCTGGTGATGCCGGTGATGCTGTTGTTAAGCAAATTGTGGAATCTGCTGATAAAGATGCGATCGAAGAATTGTCTGATGCAATGAATGCTAGTTTCGGCAAGGGATATCCCGGCGATCCTCTGATTGCTGGTGCGTTGAAGCGTAAGATTGAACTAGACTATCGGAAAGTAAAAAAGCTACGAAAGTGGCAAACACTGTTCCGACGATGTGTCAAGAAAATTCAAGAAGAGGCAGAAGATTATCAGTGGGTCCATCCACATAGGCGACAAACAATGTTGCCGAAAGATTATCTGTTGCCATGTGAAGGAAATGCAACCAACGACGATAACCGATTTATGGTTTGGTTGTTCATCGATTCGTCTGGTTCATGCCACCACCTTAAAGATCAATTCTTCAAAGCTGCATATTCACTTGACCCGAAATACTTCAACGTAAAGCTGTTCTCGCGAACAACCGAAGTCTGCGAGTTGGACTATAAGAAGCCAGAAATTACTGGATATGGTTCTGATGACTATCGATGTATCGAGCGACACATCCAAGATCAGTTGAGCAAGCGAAAGATCGGGAAGTATCCCGAAATCGTCATGCACTTTACTGATGGGCATGATTGCTCTGGTCATATGGTCAAGCCACAAAAACCTATGAACTGGTTTTGGTTCTTGACTGATGAAATGTACACGCGATGGGTTCCTAAAGAATGTGTTAATGGTAACCGTGTGTTTAAGCTGTCCGATTTTGAATCTTAAAGGATATACACGCCCCAACCGAGACAAAGACATGACCGAGCAACATCATGCATTTTCTATTGACACCAACAATAAATTCTGATATAATACACGTATGAACATCTTTGCATTATCGTCTGATCCCGTTTCTGCTGCAATTCACCAATGTGATAAACATGTCATCAAAATGCCCACCGAATCATTCCAAATGATGGCATCTGCAATGATTCGACACGATGTCCCGTCTACCTACTTGCCGTTAACCAAAAAGGGTACGGTAGCAAAAGGCGGGTATCCAAATCACCCATCCACAAAATGGGCAGGAAACACACGAGACAATTTTAGATGGTTGGGTCATCACGGTATCGCGTTGTGTAAAGAATACACCGAGCGATATGGTCGCCGACACTTTTGCCAAAACGGTATTGCGCATATGCTTTCCCTGTCTTATTACATTCCTGATGGACTGCTAGAAGATTTTTCAGTTGCGATTTCAGAAGATTCTGAATGCCGCAAGATCAAGGGGTTTGGTGCACTAGATGTTATCACAAAATACAAACTCTACTATGCGATAGACAAAAAGCGAATTGCTACGTGGAAGCAAAATCAACCGGACTGGTTTGTAAACATCGCGAAAGACTATGCATGAAAGAAGACGATACACAAATATTTTACAAGCCCACTCTCACTGTTTATCATTATATTCATAGTGGCGAGATTTCTGTTATAACAATTGATGTTACTTTTCCAGAATCTTCAAAGCAACGTCCGTTTATATTAGAATCTTGTACATCAAGACTAATGAACGGTACTATTGTTTCTCGCAATTTTGCCAAAGAGCCGCATAAAATTAGCTTCGCGGACCTTCCTCATGTTAAAAAAGTATGTGTGCTTCACTGTTCTGCTCTTGTCTATAGATCATCCCATAATGTAGTCAAAATGAAACAGTCCGATATTAACACGAACATAGAGATTGTGTGATGAGCATCGAATGCTATAATAGTGTACATATAGATGTGTATAGGAGTTATGGTCCTGTGAGAAACCCTATTTTCATAGTGATTCGGCAGGAGACAAAGCCTGCTATTTTGCTATCATCAAACACCGAGTTTGACGAAGCGGGAAACATTACATGTATGACTTTTAGAAGAAGCAGCAGGGGCATCCCGACCGGAGCGACATGTCTTTTTACTAATTTGTATGTTGATCAGTTCTTTATACACTACAATAGTACATGTTATAGGTTTCCACACCACCCAATACTCACAAATATTTATTTATATCCATAGATAAAAAAAACAAGAGATTTCTCTCTTGTTTTTTCTCTGTTTTACTATTGTTCTTTATTACGCTAGGTTTGCGATTGCATAATAGCCATGTAAGAACAAACATCGGTTGTCTTATCTGATGCCAAAAACGGAATTACCACAATCATAGATCATATCATATCCGTTTGCGAACATATTCTGTCTTTCCGACAACGATTCGTCAAAGCTGCTCAAAAGTTTGGGTAGCTTTTTCTTTTGATACTTGTTTCTAGACTCTAGTGTTGCGTGCGATTTGGTGTAGAAGTAGTTGGGTGATGTGTATTGTGTTTTACAATCAAATCCTAGTTGCTCATATACGCCACCTGTTCCCCACCGCAAATCACAGTATGATAGAATTGATTTTGATGAATGCTCTTTAATAAACGCAGAGAATAGCTTGGATGCGCCGCCTACTACTGTTGTGTTTAGGCGGTTTGCAAATCGTAACAATTCGTGTTCATATGATTTGTTAAATCGTGGTTTTCCGAATGACATTGCAGCCACTAACTCTTCGTTGTGATACAATCCATAACATACAGAAGCCCCGCAGCCGCCTTGTATATGATTCTCTGTGAAAAACAAGAACCCGTCTCTTGCTATTTTGCGGACTTCGCATTTGCGGGCATGTATCCTCTCCGGTGTTTTTCCAATTGCTGACAGTATTCGTGACTCACAGATTTCTCTCTTTTGACCCCATTCGTTGCTAAAAATAGTGATGAGACGTACACCTCTTTTGCCACATTCTATCATTTTGTTTTGGTGATATGTTCTATTCTTGCCGCCTGTGTTGTATGTGTGATAATACAGTCCGCAATATTCGATTGCAAGATTCTTCTCGGGAATATAGATGTCTATTTCTTTTGGTGGGCATATCTTACGAGTATTTCGTATGACAGATAATTCTGGTGCGTTTTCTATGATGAAGTCTGCAACATCTTGTTCATCTGTTGACTGGTTTGTGAACGTATACTTATCTGAAATCCCGTACTTGTATAGTCGCTTGTCTATTGTTGATGCCGATACTTTTAAATGTTTTGCTAATTGATATCGATTGTATCCAGTGGATATAAATTCTTTTTCTAAAAGGTCTTGCGAATCTAGTATACTAAGTGTATGGTCTGATATGTGTGCATTGCCTTTTAGGTTTTCAGATCGGTCCATTGCTATTTTGATATTGTCTGAATGAGATCGTTTGGGTATGTCGTGGTGGTCTAGCCAGTTGCTAGCAGTTGGATTAGATACCTTGTAGTGTTTTGCAATTTTAGTGATTGTATTTTTTTTGTTTATGTATAGGTCAATCAGTTCTTCTTTGGGCGGTATCGATAATTTGTTGTGCGGAATTATTGCGGTTTTTGTCCCATATGCGGGTTCTTTTCGCAGATCAACCGTGGCTTCAATGTCATATGTCCACCGAATTTTACCGAGGTCATATACTCGCTTGTAGCCCAATTCTTCCATTCTCTCCCGTTCGGTTTGCCCGTCTTTACATTCAATTTTCGATTTCATGAATTTTTGCTTATTATATCTTTTTTTACTCGCCGGGCAATAATAGCTATAGTCTTGTTGTAGTGTGGTGTCTTTGCTGAATCCACATTTATTGTACATTTTTCCGACAGAAAACCTATTGTCAGACCATGTGATAATTTTCTCCCACTTCGCGTTTTCTTTAACTGCAAGTTTTAGAAGCTTTGTGAATGCTCCATGCACATGCGTATTGAGTAGTGTACAAAATCGTGAAAGAACAATGTGGTTTTTGTCACTAGTTCCTCTATGGTGGTGTGAAAATGTTACTACTGATACTAGAGAGTCGTTGGAATCAAATAGCCCATATGCAATCGCGCACTTGGTTATCGGCTGAATGTGGTTGTTGTTAATGAACGCTCTTGCTACTGCGTTTGATATTTTGCGTGCTGTTGTTTTTCTTCCGTGAATTTTATTGTTAGAGTAGCACGAATTGCCCGTAAAAGATTCTATGATTTCCTTTCTATCTTCCATCTCATCTGAAAATATGATATAGTCGCCCGAAAACTCTCGCCATTCCTTGTGTATGTGTTTAGCAGATACACCATGTTCTATTGGTATCACTTTAATTTTTTTGGAGTATGATTTTATTCGCTCGACACGTTTTCCTGTGTATCCTTTATAAGACTTTTTTTTACCTGTCATTACATTGTGCATGTTTGACTGATTTATTGAATTATCTTTACAAAATTGATTAAGATTTGTTGTATTGTGTTCATTTCCCTTTGGATCGATAATCTTGTATACATATTGTTCGTTTGCCCTGCTGATTGTTTTTTTATGGGATTTGCTTATTTCCCTACCCTTTGAGGAGTCGGATAATGCTTTCTTGTGGTCGTCTGTAAACAATTTCCCGGTGTGCGTCATTGATGCTTCTAATTTAGAGTCTTTATTCCATTTTGACCCTAATGATCCTCTTCCGCCTTTACATGCATTGTATCCGCTGTTATATGTATCGTGCTTGTGGATATAATATGGTTCCATGTGTGTCAGTACAAATTCTGCATCGGCGTGTTCAAATAATTGCTCTATTTGAAAGTGTTCAGTTCCGTGTTTGCGTATTGCTGTGACTATTGGCATAGTACAGTCTTGTTTGTATTTTGCGTCGTTACAGTGTTGCCTGAATCGTTTCTTTATGGTTGTCGTGGTAAAGCCAACATATTGTTGCTTGTTGAGGTTATTTGTTATAATATAGATTTTTCCGCTTTTTTTCATTCGTATGTCCCTTTTATATGTACATTGATTATATGGTGTTTCCATACGAAAAACAAGAGATTTCAGAAATCTCTTGTTTTTCCTCTGTTTTACTATCGTTCTTTATTACGCTAGGTTTGCGATTGTTGAGAATCGGTAGAACTTGTTAGCGTCTGCGACCAATGCGCCGGTGCCGTCTGTTGCGTTCGCGTATGGGTTTGCAACCAATCCATAACGAGTCTTAAAGGCGATTTTCGGCTGGAATGAGTTTTCTCCGACCGCACGCACCATTTGTAGCGGTACGTATGGGCAGTAGTACATGCCAGCTTTCTTCTCATCAGAACCCTTGTAGCCAACGCAGTAGAATTCGTTTCCTGCTGCCGAGCTAAAGTATGGGTCGATGATGACACGGATTCCGCCGTTCATTGTACCGACAAACGTTGCACCTGTATCGTCACCAAGTTCGTTGGTTTGGTATGCTGGTGCATAGTCTAGGTATCCCGATGCCGCAAGTGCTGCTGCAACATCTGATCCGACGATTACGAAGTTGCCACGACCGAATCGGGTATCCTTACCAATCGCGTTTGCGTCACGTTGGATTTGGAACGCGAGTCCCTTCCATCGTTCGACAGACCAACGACCGTTTGAGTCGGTGTCAAGATCGTAAGTACCTGCTGTTGTGGTGCCAACTTGCGCACCCGGCTTAGCGATGGTGTAAATCTTACGGATGATCTCACGGTTGATTTCTGCAAGAATTTCTTGCGAAAGCATGTTTGCGAGTTCTGTTTCTGCGTCAAGACCGTGAATTGCCTTCAAGTCCTGTGCAAGCTCGGTTGTGTATTCTGCCTTCAATGCACGAGTTTGTGCTGTGACAGTAACACGTTCGATCGTGAATGCCATTTCATTGAAGTTTTGAGTAGCACCAGATGAACCAAGTGCTTCTGCTCGTGCAATGCTCATACCATCACCAGTTGTGTAACCGGCAGCGGTAGGGTCTGCGTTTGCATGAGTACCAGATGAAGACGATGATGTGCCGTCTTGGAAACCAGAGAAGTCAGTATCAGCTTCGTTATAAAGTGCTTCTGTTCCTGCTTGGTTAGTGTAGTTCGCACGCATAGCGAACACAAGTCCTGTTGGACCGCTCATTGGCTGAACACCACATACATCGTATGCAATTAGGTTCGGCATTGAACGACGAAGCATTGAGATGAGAACCGGATCGTAACCCGATACTGCTGTACCATCGGTTGCGTTTGAACCGAGTGCGCCGCCTGCTGCGTTTGTTGGTGATTCGAATAGGTTAACAGACCGTTGCGAAGCTAGTTCGCGCTGGGTGTTTTCCAAAATAGCTGCGGTCACACGCTTACGAGTGTTACCTACGATTGGGGCAAATGCCTTGTTTTCAAGGATTGGACCCCACTTCTTATAAAGACCTTCTGATACCATTTCCATAATGTTTCTCCTATATTCGGGAAATGCTTAAATTAGTTAGTTAGTGTATGTCGCCAAAACGTGATACTTGTTCGGCTAGTTCGTTTACGAATGGATCATCTGACATGATCTTATCGTTGTTGTCTGTGTCGCTTGATTCTTGTGATGTAAGAACTTCTTCGGAAAGAACCATACCTGATGTGGTAGATTCGTCTTTGTCTTCCTTAGAAAAGTAGTGATCTCGGAATGTTTGAACCTTTTCGTTCAACTCTTTTACCGAATCAAATGTAGTTCCTTCAACAAGATCGACAATCTTTGACTTATCGTTGTCAGTCAAATCTTCGCAGATTGTGTTGACTGCCTTTTCTTTGTATAGCTCTTGAAGCTGTGACTTGAAAGAAATCATTGTGTCGATTGCTGAATCTAGTTGTTCCTTGATTTCCCTGTTTTCTGAAATTGTGGTTTCAAGAATGTCGGAATCCTTTTCTGGAATGTCAAGGTTGTGCTGTTCCATTAGATCATGAAGACCTGCAAAGAATGATTCTGCAATTTCTGTCTTTACGCCAGAGTCGATTGCAAGTTGATTTTCTTTCATCCATTCTGATCCAGCATAGTCTAGATATGAATCTAGCTTGTTGGTTAGGTCTTCGCGGATTGCCTGTGTTTCTTCTGAAAGCTGCTCTTCGTATAGATCGTTGAGTCGAGCCTTTTCTTCGCGAATAGACTGTGCAAAACGTGCTTCGAATAGCGATGTTGCTTTCTTGCGGAACTCTTCTGTTAGGTCTTCTTCGCTTCCTAGAAGATCGTTTACTTCTTCGGAAAGATCGATAGAATCTTCATCCAGTCGGTCACCTGCAATAGCTGCTACAATAGCATCATATCGCTCTGAAAGAGTGTCTTTGTCAAGTTCAGTTAGTGACTCGTATGCTTTTGTCACTAGCTTTGCCTTTGAGACATCCTTAAGCGATTCGCCATTGTCATTGTCGGCTCTTCGCTTTTTCTTTCCCGGTACAGAATCATCTGCCGTGAAAGGTCCGGTGTCTTCGTCGCCCTTTACAACTGGTGCGCCAAGGTCTTGTACCTTGTCAGCAGTTTCACCGTCAGCCGCCACTACTGGTGCTGCGGTTTCGCCTTTTTGTGCGTTTGCGGCAATCTCATCTTTGTTGAGTTTAGTTCCGCCTTCGCCTTGATTTCCCATTTCGTTAAGCATAGTCATTTGTTACGTTCTCCGTTTTCGTTGGATACAATTATTTATAAGTTTTGATTTCTACAGAAATCGATTTTTAGAAATTTTTTGTGATAAAGTCAATAAAAGCTGCTCGCTTTACTTCATCTAGCCGTCTTGTGGGTGCATTCTTGATAGCCTTGACTGCACGATCGATATCTTTTTCAACATATCGCCCGTCTTGGTAAATCCATTCTTTGCCTTCAAGAATACCATTTACAAAACAGTCTGGACCGGATGGATCAAACACGATGTCTGCCGCAGTAGCGAGAGTAAAATCTTCGCCGACCACTAGCGTACCGTCGCTTCTTTCGTTGAGCGATCCCATACCACGAGACGAAACGCCTAGTTGTGCGCCGCCTTCAAGTAGCCCTTTTACAGTCTGCCCGCATTGTGTGTTTAGAACCTTTGCCTTACCTATGTAGTTGTTTCCGTCTGCTCGTAGTTCTACGATTCGGTGAGATACACGGTCTGGATTGATTTGGCACGATTGTGGGTGATTCAGTTCACCAAGCGCACGACCTGTTTTCACGAATTGTTCAGAGTATCGCGAGACTTCTTTTTCCATCACATGCTTGGGATAGATTCGCCCGTTGTGGTTCTTTAGTTCTGATTGCAGAAAGACACCTTCGATGAAGTATTCTTGCTTACCATCAGTAGATTCTGTCAGCACATTAACCGACTGTGTGTGTTCTGTTATTAGTTTCAACGTGATCGTCCTTTTTCTCGCCAGTCGCTAAACTTTAGCCGGGATTCTTTTATGTTACTAGCCTTTTGATGAATAGTAGATACTGTGGAATCTGGTAGCATCTTGAGAGCATTGAACACTGCATATGAAAGCTGTGATTCGCCTTGCCCCTTTACTTTAAGCATCTTTGCGATTGCTTGAAGTTTCTTACCCTTTGATCCCATCAATGAAGTGATATACTGTTCGGTGTCTTCGTTCATTCGTAGTGATCGCATTCTGTTTTTGGCTAGAAGTGATACGAATTTGATGTTTGCTGCTGCGATTTGTTTTAGCAATTGTGGTTTCTTTGCCTTAAGCATATCCAGCAATGCAATCAATCTTTTGTATGTTTCAGATGACGGGTCTATACTATTGATTGATCCATACTCTTTGCGTAGAGTATTTATCATGGCATCGGTCATCTTTTTATCGTTTGCTTTTTGTAATGGCGATTTTGCTGTAGAAAACGATCCGCTTGATGAAAAGTTCATGACCGGTTTTGCTACGGCTTCTGATACAGTGAATGGGTCGATGTTATTCTGTTTCATCAATCTCTGCGTCCTTAATGGGCGATCCCTTTTGAGGCTTTTCTAGCTTCATTGATTTGTCTTCTTGATCTTTTTTAACGATTGATGGCTTGCCTTTTTCACCCGGCTTTAGATCAGACTTGAAGTTTGCGAATGTCTTTGGTGTGGTATCAATTCCGTCGCCCTTGTTGTCGCCACCATCGCTCTTATCATCGTTTGCTTTTGCTGTATCAGACTTTTTTTTGTCCGCGTCCGACTTCTTTTTGTCGGCGTCTTTCTTCTTATCGTCGGCAGCTTTTTCGTTTTTTTTGCCTGCTTCCTTACGATCATCTTCTGCTTTTTTATGAACCGGATCGGGAGCATTCTTTTTCTTGTCTTCTGCTTCTGTGAGCGATCGGATATACTCGATGTCTTCCACGAAGAAGATGTTTTCAAGAAAGTTGTCTAGCTGCTTTGGTGTGATAGGATATCGTACAGTGGTATCTCGTGCAACCTTTTCTAGCTTTTCAATTCCATGCTTTTCAATCTGCGACATGAAGTAATCGATTGCTTCTTTGTCATCATCTGAATATCGCTTGTATTCGCGGGTTTTCTTGTATGCATCATCGGCTTCTGACAGAACTGCCTCTTCGAATAGGATATCATAGTTGATGCCCGATACTTCTTTGCTGAATTGTGAAAACGTTGTTGCAGACGGGTTTGATGCGATTGTCTCTGGTAGAAAATCTTCGAAGCATAGAGATGTGCCTGTAGATCGTTTTCTATCTGCTAGCCATTCGATGAAGTCGTGATTGTCTATCTTGGATTCAAAAAACACTCGTGCAGAGCCGTTTCGTTCCGTAGAGATGCATTCGTTCGATGTGATCGAATATTCTTTGATTGCGTTTGCAAAGTTTGATGCATCGATAGAATCTGTAAAGTCTACCACATACTCGACCGATTCGTTTTTGGCGAGATTTGTTGCAGTGGCATACATGACTGACTTTGCATCGTCGCCATATCGCTTACTGAAATCGTCTTTGCTACGCTTCATAGCCTTGACGATCTTTTCTTTTTTATCAACTTGTGGTTTTGAGAGTTTAGCCATTTAGATTATCCGCGTTGTCCAATTCCTCGTTGAGTGTCTTGACCCTTCCACGCAAATTCCTTTTTATCACCGATTCCGTATTGCTTTTCTAGGTTGTTGATATCAGCCTTGACATCCTTGATGCCTTTAAGAAGACTTGTTTTACCACCACCCGCTGATTTTTTCAAATCGTTTTCAAAACTAACTAAAGTTCTTTTAAGAGCTTCGTATTCTTTTTTGTCGGCTGGTGACATTGCTTTGGCTTCATCAAGACCAAGAAAGTTTCGTGCTTCTGCAATTGTTTGTCTGGATTCGCTTCGGACATCTTTTTGGATTGCCTTACGTCGCTTGGTTAGATATTCGTCCGATGAGTCTGAATCACCATCATTGTCAACGTCCGAATCTTCGTCGCCGACATCATCTAGACCGTCGCCATCGTCTTCTTTATCGTCGTTGTCTTTTCCGTCAACGTCTGCGGCTTCGTCTAGTTCTTCTTCTTCTTCTTCATCGTCATATGATTCGTCTTCATCTTTTGATTCATGAATACCACCCGCAAGTTCGGTGCGTCGGGCATCAATACCATCTGCACACTTGACTTTCATTGCCTTGTCTAGTGCTTCGGCAAAGTCGGTTGGGGAACCACCTGTTACAGTGTTCATAAGTTCGTCTAAAAGTTCTTCGTTGATGCTCATGGGTATTTCCTTTTTTAGTATCTGCTTCCGCCAAATCCGCCTCCGGATTGGTCTTCTGATTCTTGGTTATAGTGTCCGTCTGCTTTTTCTTTATCAAGCATTTCACGAGTTTCTTTGATTTCTGTATCAGTCATGCCAAAGATGTGTCGCTGTACATAGTCGTGTGAGAAGTATATGCCGACATATTCTTTTACTTCGTTTGCTGCTCGTATTCGCTCTTGAAGAATATCTAGTTCTTTGAGTTGAGAGAAATACGAATCCTGTGCATATACAAAGTTGATCTTTTCACAAATCTTTTTCCAGTCGCCTAGCGTGATGACCTTCTTAAGAACAAGCTGTACGCGAAGTGCCTGTATGAACACGTTTGAAAACTTGTTTCGAAGCACATCAACTAGTCGTGCAAACTTGACTTCATCCCGAGTAATTTCTGATGCTCTTCCTAGAGCAAACCCATTTTCTGGTTGTAGCCGAGTGATTGGAACATTGAGAGATTTGTACAATCTTTCTTTGAAGTATGTAACGTCTTCAATCTGCGATAGGTTTTGCCCACCGGGAAGCGTTGTTACTTCTGTTCCTCTACCACCTTCACGACGCGGAAACCAGAAGTCATCCGTAATCGTCATGTGCTTTCCTTCGTTGACAAGCTGCCCACTGTCGGCATCATAAAGCATACGCTTTCGATATCTGTTCATTGTATCTTTGACGTACTGCTCTGCCTTTTTAGACGGCATCGAACCAACGTCAATATAGAATACTCTTCGTTCTGGTGCGCGGGAGAATCTATAAACAACAAGCGAATCTTCCATCATCTTCAATTGATTTAATGGTCGAATCGCTTTGTGTAAGTGTCCGACTACGCGATTTGATCGTGAATCAAACAAGCCCGATGTAACATGAATTACTGAATCGTCTGACAAGACTGCATTACCTGTAGATGATCCCGAAAGTGCTGCCCCTGCTGAACTGATTGATCCGCCTGTACTGTTCTTTAACTGTACTGATTGATCGTATGAATATATCGATTCGATCTTCTTAACGAACTTGGTTTTCGATTCGGGGTCTTCGTCTTCAATGATCTTTGTGATCTTTTTGAGTCTTCGCGGATCAAGTTTTTGAAGATTTAGAATTCCCTTTTCCGGATTTTCTTTATCAATTGATATGTGATAAGCAAGTCTGCCATCAACATACCACCGCTTAAACAGATCATGACCGTCCGATGAAAATTTCAGCATAGATAAAACAGTATCAAACTCTTTTGAAATCTTTTGCTTGATCGAATCGTCCACATTTAGTCCGGACAAATCGATTGATACCGGTTGCCTGTCTTCGTTGTATACAATTGCTTCATTGCAGATGTCGGTGACTGCATCATCAACGTCTTGGTGCATGAGCATTGAACGATAGCGATTGACAAGTTGCCCTTCGTTTTCGCGTGATGCATCAATTTCGTATGGTGTTCCAAATCGACCGCCATAAATCAATGCATCAGATTCATTTAGAACATCGTCTGGTGCTGTTACCGGCTGAATCCGTTGTTCTTCGGATTCTTCTTTAGATGTTTTAGTAAGGGAGTACCCAAAAAGTTTCAATATATTATCCTCATGATGTAAAAAGTGTATCTGCGTACTAAAATTAGCTAGATAGGTTGGTGATACCAGATCGTGTCCAGTATTGGTATTGTAGTGTTACTTGGAATTCTTCAAGTGTGTTTCCTTGAGAGTGTCCGACAGTAATTTCACCAACACTTTCAGGATAGCATGACAAAATTTTGTATGTTGCCGCTACTGTACCGTCTCGCTTAAGCTGATCAACTTCCCAATCAAACATGTAGTCCTCTACATCTAGTGCTGATTTGTTGTTAAAGTGACCGTTGACAATTTCACTCCACTGCTCAAACGCATCTCGGATTGCGAAATCGTTTGTGTTGTATACAGTGATTGTCCACGGATCGAATGTTCGATCTCCTGCTAGCTTCAATTCTCGTCCTCTGTATGGTACAGGAATTGTACCAACATTATCTGCTGGTAATGATGCTGCGTTGATAAGAAATTGCATATCGCTTACTGATACGGTAGGGAAGTTTCCACGAACTTCGAATAGGTTTGCTCTTGCCCCACCGTCTCGCATTGCATTCTTAAAAGAATCTATTTGCATGTTTTTTGTTTTTGCCATCTTAAGGTGTCTCCGTTGTTTTGTTACTAGTTGTGTATTATTTAGATGCCAAGTTCATTGAAGTCGATACCAGATCGTGTTGCTATGAAGTTCAACTGAACAAAGTTAATGCTCTTGTTTGGCTTGACATAGATATCTGCAACAAACTCTTGGCGATCTACAACAGCAGATGTGTTGTTTGTATCGTTACACACAACACGGAAATCTGTGATACCGTCTCTTGCTTGAATATTTCGCAAGAATGGTTCGATTTGATTCACGAACTGTGATCGTGTGAACTCATCATTGAATTCAAACAGTGCAAAGTTTGCTGCGGTCGCGATGCTTTTTTCCATTACGATGAACAAACGTCGGACGTTGATTCGGTCGAATGCCGATGGACGGTCAAGAAGCGTCTTGTCTCCAAGGAGAACAGTACCTTGTCCTGCAAGTTGCACGACTGGATTGATGCCTTGCTTGTATAATGCGTCTCGGTCTGCTTTGACCGGATTGTATGCGAGCTTGACAACATTCTTGACTTGTCCGCGATTGAATCCCGCTGGTGAGAACCAAGGGTCTTGTTCGAAATCAGTCTTTGCACAAAGACCCGCGATGTCTCCGTTTAACGGAACCCATCGGAACGTGTCGTTGTAGCGATCGTACTGATATTTCCAACCAGTATCTAGAACTGCATATGAAGATGAGCGTGCAAGATCGGTGCCTTCAAATTTCAAGATAGCCGATAGCTGACCGGAAGTGTTTCCTAGTAGATCAACCGTGTCGCTCTTAAGTGGTGAGATGAATGCAACGCAATCCTTACGAACTTCTGCAACATTGTCGATCACGTACTGTGCTGTTTCTACTGGTGCAGGACCGGTAACACAAAGCGAAATGTCGGTTGTCTGTGAATCAGAGAACAATGCCCAGCCGGTGTTTAGATCGTCTGCCTGAACAACGTTGTCATCAACGCCGCCAGAGAATGATGCTGAATAGTTTCCAGATGTTAGAACAGCGAACTGATTGTCACCGATATCAGAAATTCGTGAACCCCAATCGATTAAATCGACTGCTCCACCTGCTGATGATGAAGATGATGTACCATCACCGCCAACGCCGGGGTGTCCTAACCACCAGACATATTTCGATCGATTGTTAAGAACATCTGCGTAGTAGTTAGATGATCCATCGGGGCTTTTTGCGTCTGATGCTTTTGATAGGAATGAGAATTTTTCGAGGATTGTACCGGCAGTTCCGGTCCAGCGACCGTCTTCGTCGATGACTGCAATGTGAACTTCATCATTGATTCCAGTCTTTCCGAGTGCAGTTGCATATGAAGATGTGCCGGGAGTCGCATCAAATTCTGCTTCGATGTTTGCTACACCGCCTGCTGTAACAGATGCGGCAGAAGCATCGATGACAACGACTGCTAGAGAGTTGCCTAATTCACCGGGATACTTTGCTGCAAATTTTGCAGGAGCATATGCTGCTTTTTTTGTCTCGTAATCTGTTTCGTTTTTAATCTTCAATCCATCGGGTACGCCAGATGAAGAAGAAGATGTTAGTACAGATGCTTCGGCATATGCGTTTGCTGCCGATAGGTCCGTTACTCGCACAACTTGTAGGTTTCCGCCATATGCAAGAAAGTTTGCTGCCGAGAAAAACGATTCGAAAGTGTTTGTGTCCGGATTTCCGAATACATCAACCAAGCGATTTTCGTTGTTGATTAGGATAGGAGACTCTACTGGACCCCATGCGAATTGCCCAACAAATGCTGCTGGTGTTGTTGAAACTGCTGGAACGACTGTTGTAAGGTCTGTTTCAGTGATCGTTACTGATGGTGACAATGAGAATGCCATATGTTAGTTCTCCCTCTAAGGTGGGCGGTTTTGCCTAGATTACGATTGTTTTGTTTTGAATCTGTTGTTCAATTATAATATATTTATAAGAACCGGAATCTCTAGAATGGTAAAAAATCGGTCGCGACGGTCCAACCACCGTCCAAGTCTAGATCACGACCGTCATCTATGAAGCCAAACGGAACCAAATCTTCTTCAATTTCTTTGATTCGCTTTTCGTATAGTTCGTGGCGGATGTCGATATCTACAAGCTCTCGGAAATACGATTGTTGCGTTAGCCATGCGAAAAGAACCAGACACATAGTCAAATCGTCGTGGTGTCCTGATTCTGCCTGAAATTTGCCGCGAAGATACACAAACGTTGCCAGTTCTGATATCAGATCAAACGATTCGATGTGTAATTTATTCTCTTCGATCAGTGTTTTGAGTGTAGAGCACCCAATTCTTCGTGTTGGTGTGGTTGTTTTTACGCCGAACTTGCCACCACCCGAACCAAACCCTGATGAAATTGTCTGCCCCTTTCGCCCGCCGTTTGTGGTCATTAGAATATTTTCATATTCAAATTCGGAGTGAAGCGAATCTGCTACCTGTTTACCGATAGTGTTGACTTCGATCAAAACCCATGCTTCGTTGTAGTCTGTTGCCAGTCTATAGATGATATCCGGAAAGAGTAGTGTTGATATTGTGTTGTCGCGGAATGTTGCCACGATTTTATATCCACCGGGAGACGATATATCAATGATGCACATTGTAGAATAGTCGCCACCGACACCTTCTGCAATATCACATACACCAACATACACGCCTTCTGGTCGTGGTTTATAATAAATTTTAACACCATCTTTTTCAAAGATTGGTTCGCGATATGTGAGTTCTTTGATCTTCCATGTAGCAATCAGTGTATTAGACGAACCCAAGAAATCACAATTATGCGAAATATATTCGTTTGTGTAATACTCGCTGCCCAAAAAAACTCCGGTAGCATCATACACATCAATTGGATCGGTGCCCACGCCGTTGTCTATAGATTTAATTATACACGACTCATTTTTTTGCATTAAAACAGTATCGCCAACTTTGAGGCGTCCTGCTTCTACAAAACCATCCGGAGTCTTTATCAGATGGTTTTTTGTACACGTCAGAGAATTGTTGATTGTTATACAACCATCTACTGTTTTTTTGCGTACTCCTATAAAATCCGACCACCCAGACGGGGTGAGTATTTCAAATCTTTTATTATTTCTCATATGTTTTTTCTGCGTTGTGAGTTTTTTTATCTACTTCAAGAATTTCATACAGATTTTTTATTGGTATTCGCTGCACTTTACCTGTTGATGTGTCTCTAACTTCAACCAAACAATCTCCGGACACACATTCATGCTCCTGTGCAAAGTCTTGTGCTGATGTGTTTGAGATTGTTTCTTTTCGCCACTCATCATCTCGACCCGGAACAGAACTCCAGTGTACAGAATGTGTGATAAATTTGTTTCGCTTTTCTTCTGCGTCTACCCATAACTTGTGGAAATGGTTAAGCCCTTTTGGAGTTGATATCAAAATTAATTTTGTATCTTTACCCGATGAAATTGTCGGATAGGTGGATTTGTAGAATTCGTCCCATGTATTACTTTCTATGTGGGCGCATTCATCAATAAAAACGCATGAGAATGAATATCCCCGGATCGAGCTTGATGACGTTGCAGCAGAAATGATACGAGAACCGTTTTCTAGTTGTATGAATGCTTTATTCCATGATACTATACCTTGCTGTAGAAATTTTGGTAGGTTTTCATATGCCTTTGATATTTTTCCCAAAATTTCTACAGCAGTAGCATGTTTGTTCGCCAATATCCCGATTGTTTTTTCCCGATTAAAAATTGCATAGTGTAAAAGATATGCAGTTACAGTTGTTGATTTTCCAACTTGTCGCGGGCATTTTGAGATAACGAAGCGATTGGCGTGTAGCGTGTCTATAAGCTCTTCTTGAAAGTCATATGGGTCGTATTGAATTAAGCCCCTGTCAACATGCACGATTTTCACATAAGTGCGAACAAAATATAGGACATCATTTTTACACTTCAAATATTCTTCTACTTCTCCCCCCGACCACTCACGAGATTCTCCTGTTCTTTTCAGAAGAGGATTGCCGTTATATGTAGATTCGTTGTTTTCGGTCATTATTTACCACTCATTTGATCGAGCATTTTCTGTAGTTCTGCTGTAGACCCTACGAAAATAGACTGGTTGGTTGTAGTTCCACCAGATGTCTCCTTAGACGGGACAATGCCGGGTTTTGGCTCGTGTCGTTTATTTTTCTTATCTTCTAGGTCGTGCGTATCGTGGTGAAGTTCCATTAACTGTTTTGTGTTTTCTGATAACGCCTTGATGAGTTGGGTCGCGACTTCATATGCACGAGGATGTTCAGATTCTTCGGCGACTGCCATGATTCCTTCTAGAAGTTGTGATCCTGCTTCGGCTACCTGATGTAGTCTGCCGCGAGCTTCGCGATAATCTTTTTTCGCATCGCGTACAGATTCTTCTTCCGGAATGATGACTACCTGTTGTGGCTGTTCTTTTTCTGGCTCTTCTGTATCAAACAGCATAGGATCGGCATTGACCGTCTTTCGTTTTACTATAGATGTGTCTGTCTTTTCTGGCATGATGATCTTGTTTTCAATTCCCAGCGATTCGCTGATCGTTTCATGGTGTTTACTGTGTTCGCCCATAATTTATTTATCCTGATGATGAACTGCTAGACCCGAATAGATACTCTGTTATTGTGGTGTTGTATGTGTCTGGATCGTCGATATCATATGCGATACCGTCGATTGTTTCTGATTGTATTTCAACGACTCTGGATGGAGATTCTTCTGGCATATCATCATACATGTTGATTGATGTGTCGATGATAACATTTGTATCTGCTATTGGACCGTAAATGAACCCCTTTAGTTCAAACGATAGAGTCCATGTGATCAAGTCTAGTGAATCGAATCCGTCGAAGCGTGTCGTTTCTTTCGCGATATCTTTTAATACAACCGATACGTCTGTGTTGATATCTAGAGCATTGATGTCATTGATCGTGACCGAAACATCTGGCTTGAAGAATGGTAGAATCTGTTCCAGAATCATAAGACCATCGGTCATTGTCTTTGATGCGATAGATAGCTCAAAATCAAAAGTGTATGGCATTCGTCTGAATGATTTTTTGCGTTGCTTGTAATAGAAAGAATCAGACGATGATGATGACGATGCGTCCAGTATAGGATAGTCGTATGAATGCTTTGTTGTGACTACGCCTGTTCGCGAAGAATCATAACGTAATCCCATAAGGTCTGCACCCAACCGTGGAAGCAATCGCGAGATGTCTTTTGGTTTTGATGAAATCTCTTCGCGAAGTTTTCGATACCATTTTGACTTGGAACTGAATGTGATCGGCACCTTGATAGTGGAATCCACTACACCACCTGATGTTTCTCTGTCTATAGAGATGTCATTGAACAGAGTAGTAAAAACTATACACATTCTACGAATTGACTTGTGATAAAACGGATCATGATTAAACATTAATAGCTCCCGAACGGATCATCTTCTGAAAAATCAATCACACCATTACCACGATCGTCTGTTCCTGTATCATCGAATGCATCTGTAGCAGACCCATCGGCTTCTGTTTCGATTTGATCGTTGTCTGCCTGTGAATTTCCTGCATCGTCTGTGTTTGCGTATTGTGTTTCGATATCGTCGATTTGAGAAATCCCGGTATCGACATCTTCGTATGAGTATGAGAATTTCTCGATGTCAAGTTTGTATGTATAGTTGTCGCCGATTTGATAGAACGGGTTTTCTTCTTTTACAGATTTGATTTCAAAGAGAGCATCGGTACGCGGATAGTAGACAAGATCACCAATTTCCGGTTCAAGTACGGCAGCGAATTGTTCTGTTAATTCTTCTGCAAAGCGTTTCTTTGAAACGATGAATGTTGCTGATTCTGCAACAACAAGACCGAACTTAGATAGAATGTTTCCTTCGCCTTGCCAGCCATCGAATGTTTCTAGATACATTTCGATAAGAACGGCTGCATTGTAGTTTGATATCGTGTCTTCACCAAACAGATAGTCTTCGTTCACCAGTGTGCGCGGAATGTAATACATGTCCAATCCATGAATCTGAATCGATTCATCAATTAGACATTGCAACAAATCCTGTTCTTGGGTTTGTTCGAAGTCGATATGATCAAAAAATCTGTTTACTGTCATGTGTGTTTTTACCACCCGGCGTATGGACCGGTCAAAATCTCTGGATCGTCTAGTAGTTGCTTAAACCCCGGAGATATTTTCTTTAGCAGCTTAATATTTTTCAATTCAACAGCAACCTCTATCTTGCCGTTTCGCCGTTTTCTAATAATACCTGCTGTGTACTCTGCCCCGTATCCATTCGGCTGTCCGATACCATAATGTATCGTTACATATGCGTCCCATATTAAAATTGTGTTATCCTCACTAGCGATGAGAAATTTTGCCTTGCGTTGCTTGGTCTTGTTGTAAAACGCGAGTATTTCTTCTGCCGATGATGGGTTGATCAGCCCGCGTGTTTCTTTGAGTCCATCTTTCCACCCGCCCGGTTGATGGTCTTTGTATAAAAGAGTTGTGGTCTTCTCTACTATGTATTGCTTGAATGATATCATACATTACCCGATCAGAAAGTGCGGCGGAGTTTCTTGCTCACGAAGCTCTTCACGAAGTCTTCGCAGATTTTCAGTAGATTCTTGTCTCATCTGTTGCGCATTAAATGTTACGCCACCGGGAAGCTGGACATTTTCATACTTAGATAGGTTCTGCGCCCATTGCTCCATGATTAAATATGTCACGTATTGCTTCAAGAAAATATCATTGTATACGTCTGTATATGTTTCCGGGTCTAGCTTACGATATGCGTCAAAGATAGCATAGCTTCCTACTAGAATATCTTCACCCCATCGTGCATCAACATACACACGATCCATGTGTCGGTTGAATCGAATAGATTCTGCCGGGCTTAGGATTTTGTTCGCAAGGTTGATGTACTGTTTGGTCTGATCGTAGTATTCTAAAAACTGACTATTGAAGTATTGGACATCTGATAGTCGTGCTTGGTATTGGACATTGAAAATTCCACCCGAGTTAGAGTTACCCCCGCCAAGCTGAAACACACCAGTAACCGCGATAAGATCATCGTTGAGTGTGATGTATTCATTTGTAATGTCTGTGGCTGTTACCTCATGCTTATAATATATTTGCTCGACACCATCAAAGTGATACTCGGCAAAGTATTGTAAAGCCTCATCAATACGATCTTCTACTTGACCGTCTGATACGTTTACCTTAATTACCGGTTCACCTAGTTTGGTTAGACACCATTTTTTAAGTGTTTCGCGTGAGTTTGGTATTGCCATTTAATGCCTTTTTATACAGTCGATACGGATTCGATTTTTGCAAGCACTTCGTTATTGTTTGCTGTAACGAATGTGTTGAGTTGTGCTGCAACGCCGATCATAAGAATCAGATCATCTATGTCATGTGATGTTCCGGTCAGTACACCGTCACCATCGATCGATAGACCGGTAGAAGAAGAAAATACATATTGTGGGGTGTTGCCACGGAATTGACGATTTCGGACTGACAATTCTGTGTACTGTTGCACACCATCAACAACCACCGGCTGACCTGTTTCAGAATCTATTTCTGGTCTGTATTCAGTAACGAATTCTGGAATAAATTGTGGGTTGATTGCTGCAACATCGTTTCCGTTGACTTGTGGAACAGTACCGGTCTTATCCCATGCAGCATATGCGTCATATTCTGCCTTTACTGTTGTCAGTGCCACGGCAAGACCTGTTGCGGTAATGTGATTAGTCACGATACCGATCTTACGAATGATGGTGATTAGTTGTTGGGCGAGATCGTCGCCTGCTTTTGCTGCCTTGATTGCTTGTTCTTGCATGAGTGTTTCCCTTTTTAATAGTTGAAAGTGTCGTAGTACCATTCGTAGTTTGTACGAATTGCGTCTGCTGTTTCTTCGGGAAGAATATCTTCCCAATCGGATTGTTTTGATGGGACGATTTTAGATTTTACAGTATGATTGCCATATGGACCATAGTGTGAGCAATCTTCTTCGACTTCTTTTTGAATGTTATCGAAGTCGTGTTTATATGATTTCTCTTCAAGATATGCATATACGGATTGCATTGTTTTTTCCGGGGTGTTGCATAGTGATTCATATTTCACGAACAAAATATTATCCGAAATTCCTCTTTGAAACAAATCATGTGTTCGTTGTAGTGCAAGCCCGATCGGTTGAGTGTTTAACCAATATCCTGCTCGCTGATCTACTGTCATGTTCTGAATTTCTTTCGGATTGTCTGGTCCAATCGGGGCATGTCTGTTTTTTCTATAGATTCGCTCAAGTGATGCACATATGCTGCGAATATCACGAACCATGCAAATCATCTTTGGAGACTCGTTCCATTGGTCTACCCATTCATAGTAGTGGCTCCAACCACGATTTTTATCACACACGATAGGTCTGTCTGTGATTTGATCATAGTATCCGGTTGCCATCGTCTTGCACATGTTGATGAAAGAATCTTTCATGATTTCCGGGTCTTGCGATCGCACTTCTGGAAGCTCATAGTTTGCTCGTGCGCCAAACTGGTATTCTAGAAGCGGTGATGTTGCACTTCCATAAATTCGTGGATTCTGGTGAAGCAGAACTTGTAAAAGCTCACTTCCCGAGCGAGGCATCGATGCGTTATAAATCAATTTCATAATATAGTGGTTCCTATGTTGTGGCTGTTCTTCATGTGCTATTTATATGTTTCGTGTGGCTGCAATCTAGTGATATCTCGGGTCTAGTGTCGGTTTAGGTGGTCCTGCTCCAACGTGAAGCTGTGGATTCCAAATTTCTACATAGTCGTTTATATTTTGTGATGTGCTTCATATTGATACTCAAGCAAGGGGCTTGTAGGGCTTGCGTAAATGCGGGGGTTTTGATGCAAAATAACTTGCAGAAGTTCACTGCCAGATCTTGGCATGGATGTGTTGTATATTAAGTTCATTTATCGTTATCGTCAATTATGCCAATGTTCCAAGACTCAATGACTGAATCGTTCCGCCATTGTTAAAGTACAACGTCACCGCT
>Ga0136601_1000223_pt1 | contig 27763 bp, 32 predicted proteins | sample AntRauMFilla2699_FD_181020 | JGI IMG/M metagenome (GOLD analysis project Ga0136601, IMG submission 181020) | Saline lake microbial communities from Rauer Islands, Antarctica - Metagenome Filla 2 #699 | ecosystem: Environmental > Aquatic > Non-marine Saline and Alkaline > Saline | place...
TAGAAAAAGCTTAACAAGTCAATAAAGCTCTTTTTAAATTAAATAATTCGTGTATACTCTTTCTATATGGCAAAAAGAAGCACAGGTATAGAAAAGAACAAGACATCTCGTTCAAAAAAGACAAAAAAACGTCTGGAAATTAAGAAGGAGAGATTGGCTGCATTAGCCGCTAAAAGAAAGCATAAATAGTCTTTTCTAGATAATAAAGAAAAAATAAAATCTCTTAACATAGAGGTTTTATTTTTGTGCTAAACTTGTAATCAATGAAACAAAAAGAGGCTCTAAAAGTCCTGAAAATGGGTAATAATGTATTTCTAACTGGTCCCGCTGGATCTGGAAAAACTCATATATTAAATGAATATATTACTTTTCTAAAAGAGCACGGTGTAGGTGTTGCTGTGACCGCATCGACTGGTATTGCCGCTACTCATTTAAAAGGGGTCACGATTCATTCTTGGTCTGGGATTGGAATCAAGGATCACTTAACTGATTATGATCTAGATAATTTGGAACAAAAAGCATATCTTTGGAAACGCTTTGAAAATACAAAGGTTTTGATTATTGATGAGATTTCGATTCTTAGTTCTAAGACTCTTGATTGTGTCGATAAAGTCTGTAAAACTTTTAAAAGAAATGAATTACCATTTGGTGGAATGCAGGTAATTTTCTCTGGTGACTTTTTTCAACTTCCCCCGATTGAGAAAAAAAGAGTTCAAGAAGAAAATGTTATTTACTACGACGAGGAGGATGTTTCCACAACTCCTTTTGCATTCAAGGCAAAGTCTTGGCAAGAAGCTAATTTAAAAATTTGTTATTTATCAGAACAGTTTAGGCAGAATGATGAAATATTGATGGAAATTTTGGCAGAAATTAGAAGTGGTATTTTTTCTGATAAACACAAAAAAACTTTGGAGAGCCGTATTATTGAAAATCACGATGAGACTATTACAAAACTTTATACTCATAATTTAAATGTAGATACTTTTAACTTAAAAAAATTAGAGGCACTAGATGCAGATTTCAAAAAATACGAAATGAAGAATAAAGGTAAAGATGTCCTTGTTGAGGCCTTAAAAAGGGGTAGTTTGGTTTCAGAAAATTTAACAATAAAAAAAGGCGCATTGGTAATGTTTGTCAAAAATAATCCATTAATTGGATATGTTAACGGAACTGTCGGAGAGGTTGTTGATTTTGAGGATGGATTTCCTGTTGTTGAAACAAAAGAGGGTAAGAGGTTGGTCGCGACACCCCAAACATGGAGTATAGAAGATGGTTCAAAGATTTTAGCAGAGATTACTCAAGTTCCTTTGAAATTGGCCTGGGCCGTAACAATTCACAAGAGTCAGGGTATGACACTCGACAAGGCTGTTATTGATCTTTCTAAATCTTTTGTTGCTGGACAGGGGTATGTTGCATTGTCGCGGGTAAAGACTTTGGAAGGATTGTATCTGTTAGGCTTCAATCATACAGCTCTTCAGGTTCATAATGAGATTATAAATTTAGATAAAGATCTCAAGGAAATTTCTAATCATTTATATAACGAGGTCAGAGAGATCAAAGAAGAGGCTTTTATAGAAAAACATGAAGAATTTTTTGACAGGGTTGGAGGTAAGAAATTTAAAGTTATAAGTAAAAAAGGGGTAAAGTTATCTACTAATGAAATAACACTCAAATTAATCAAGAAGAAGAAGACCCTTGAGGAAATTATAGATGAAAGGGAATTAAAGTTGGCGACTATTGTTTCTCATGTAGAAAAACTTATTAAAGAGGGTGCTTTAAATAAAAAAGATATTTCGTATTTAAAACCGAAGACAGTTGAATTTGGTGAAATGTTGGAAGAGGTAAAAGATCAGGTTGGTAAAATGAAGAAAAAGAAACAGGAAATAAAATTGTCTCCAATTTTCAAAGCACTTGGAGGAGTATACTCATTTGAAGATATTAAATTTGCTTTGTTGTTTGCTTAGAGGGAATTAAGCAACACTAGTATTTTCCAGCCATTTTGAAATTAAAGAATAAGTTCATCAAGTAGTTCCACATACCAACGGCGCCCGCTATTAATATCCTAGATAAAAATGGTTCTAGATTAAAAACCTCTACAAGTAATGCCATTAATAAAACTATAAAAATAAGTCCTGCTCCTGTTATTAAAATAAAGTAATAATAACCATGATCAAATTTACGTTCAGTTTTTGCAAAGATTAGCTTTCTGGCAATATAATAATTTATTGATACAGATATTAAATACGCGAGTCCTGCTGAAAAAAGATAATTTAGATTGAAAAAATCGTTTAAGAGATAAAGTAGTGCCAAGTCTAATATAAAAGTAGATGTTCCGATTATTGTATATTTTAGGAATCTTTTAGTTGCTTTCATTTTTTTAATTTGTTTATGGGGGGGTAAGTTTTCTAAAACTAAAATTACACTTTTAATATTAAAATACAACAAAAAGTTATGTTTTGCTAAAATAAAAGACACGTATTATTACGTGTCTCGACAGTTACTCTAAGTATTAACTGCTTTTTTTACCTGAACCACCACACCTTGTGCAAGGTACTTTAATAATGGTTCCATTACGATTAGCTACTGGTGTATTGTTATAAATATCATCACCTGTAGAGCCACTATTTAAAGCAATATTTCCTGAAGTTTGGTTTACACTTCCTGATCCTCCACAACTTTCACAATCATCTTCTGAATTTCTAAACAATCCCATATATTTATCCTCACTTCTAAAGATGTTCATTGCGGAATTGCAAATGTACATCTAATTAATAAATTACAATAAAATGTATTTTTGTCAACAAAAGGTTCGAACTTCTTCCAAAGGGTAAAAATAAAAACCCTAGGAATAGGGTTTAAATAACGGGCTCCGTCTAGTGAACGACGTTCGAACCTGTCTGATTGAAAAAGTTAGGTAAAATAAAAAGCGTAGTTACCTACGCTTTGTTTATTTGGCTGTATTATTTACCAAATGTTGTTGGACCAACTTGACCTGTTCCACTTACTGGAGTTTTTAGGTTAATTGACTGATTTCCATATTGCACTTTTTGTACAATAGGTGCGTCATATTTCCCTTGCAGGTGATGAGCTGATGCATGTGAGTGGTCTACTCTTGGAGTAAAACCTTGATTGCCTGTATTACCTTGAGTCATAATAATTGTTTCCTTCTAGAGATGTATAGCTGAATTGCAAATGTACATCTAATATAAAATTACAATAAACCGGATATTTGTCAATAAAAGGTTCGAACGTCCTCCAAATAGTAAAAACAAAAACACTAAGAATAAGGCTTAAATTTCTGGCTCCGCACAATAGAAAATATTCGAACCTTGATTATAAAAGAGGGAAGCTAGGTAAGAAAAAAAGCACCTTTGATATTATCGCTGGTGCTTGGTTAATCATTTACATAATTAATACTTATTCTCCGTAGATTTTTCGATTTAGTTTTTTAATTCGATCAACATCTTCCGGAGTAGCTGGTCGGATGTATTGAACATCCAGACCACCTAATGAATCAGAGTATCGAAATGGAGCAGGACAATGTTCTTGCCAAACTTCACTTTTCCATCCATCTTCATGGGTGACACCTTGGGATTTCGCAGTTTCCTCATCAGGAAACTCCATAACTACTTCCTTCTCAGCTCCTTTGTACTTACTACCTTCTGGTGCAAGTTCTTCAGGGTAAGATAATCCGTCCGGAAGACCTTCTACTGTTCCAGTGATCTCAAACAGGTATGGGATTAGTTTAACTTTTACTTGTTCTACGCTCATAATTGTTCCTTTGGTTGAATTGTGCTGAATGTTCGTATATTATTATAACAATAAAATACAAAAAGTCAAGTAATGCTCCGAGTAATAAAAACCGTTCGAACTTGTATATTTGATAGCACTTCTTAAAATTTAAGGAAAGGAGAGTATAGGCCCATTAAATCGGTATTACCTAACTTTTGACAAATAGTATAAATATGCTATAATATAAATAATAAGTTCATTAAAAAACTAATACTTACGAAATTGTATTTTAGTCACAGTTTCAGGTAGCTAACTTTAATTATTAACAAACAACTAGCTATCTAAAACTGTGACTAATGATAGTCCTCAGTATCCAGACCTATTAGGTCAGGATTCACACTAAAACTAATAGTTATAGAAAAGGATAAATACAATGCAAAATAAATACAAAGATATCACGCTTGGAACCGCTGAAGCTGTTTTCAATAAGTTGGGTGGTCAAGAAGGAATTGAAAAGTTTCTTCGTGGTGAAACTAAGTTGGTATTTGATTTGAAAAGTGTTCCTGTTTGGAAAACTTTTGAGATCGAAGATAAAGAATACTACCTTTGCCGAGCCACTGTAAACCAAATTACTGATGCTCTTCATGCTGATACTGAATGTGTAATTCGGTTTCTTAAACAAAATGATATGTCTGCTGTTCCAGTTAATCTGGTTGGTGAGCTCTCAGAAAAGATTATCTGGGATTATACTGATCAACAGCCATCTCATGAATTTCTTTATCTCGTATCTGAAAAGATCGAATTGGAAAATGACCAAGAGATTCATCCTTGTGTAGTAAAAGCACTTCGTAGTAGTAAGGTAGGCATTAAAAAACTTAAGTTCTTTGATGGTGTTAGTATGAATGGTGACCATGAAGTCATCTTCTTGCGCCACAATGGTTAGTCTTAAGTATTATTTCAGACCCATACAGAAATGTATGGGTCTTTTTTTATTACGATAAATAATTATATTATCCTATGTTTAATTCAGAGGTATGGTAAATAAACCTTGTAAAATAAGTCTAAATTAAAGCTCCGTCTGGTGAAGTATGTTCTAATCTATGTGATATAAAAAAGAGCCCACATAAGTGAGCCCTTTGAAGATATATATTATTTAACTTTTGCATACAAAAATGATTTTTTGAATTTGCCGTCTCTATCCTTGAAATCTTTTTGCTGAACTCCTTCGAGTTTGTATCCTTGTTTTTCAAGAACCTTAGTAGAACCTTTGTTCCAGTAGGCAACACCAGCATAGATTCTTTCAAGTTTAAATGTTTCAAAACCAAACTTCGAAACTAATCTAACTGCTTCAGACATAATTCCATGACCCCAGAAGTTACGTCCAAGCCAGTAGCCAATTTCACATTTGTAGCCATACTCTAATTTCATTAGAGAAATACTTCCGACACTTTTACCATCAACTACGATAGCAAAAGAAAAATCATCTCGATTTTTTCGTCTTCTAATATTTGACTGAAGCTTTACCCAATATTCACCACAACCTATTGTATAAGGGTAGGGCATAGAAGGTCCAACATTTCTAGCAATTTCAAGGTCATTTGCATTTTCAGCAACAGACTTTGCGTCACTTAATTTGAATGGTCTTAGTATAAAACTACTACCTTTGATTATTGGTTGTTTTATTTTTTTCATAGCTTTTATTCCTGTATTTTAATATGAACTTCTTTAGATTTATTCTGCTAATTTTATACCATTTATTATTTATATTGTAAATAGAGAAGGTTCTTAATTCTTGTAGTGGGTAATAAAAAATAACCTTGTAAAATAAGGTTATTTTTACGGGCTCCGCGGACAGGATTCGAACCTGTAACCTAACGATTAACAGTCGTTTGCTCTACCATTGAGCTACCACGGAATGTTGGGTGTCTCCAAATTGGAGATAAGAAAAATCATATCAAAAAACTTTATAAAATGAAAGCCTGAAACCGTATATGTATGAACTTAAAATAAGATCTTAAAAATGTTATAATGAATGAGTCGAAAGAAATATGACATATATAAAAGTCAAAGTTCATCCAGAATCAAAAAAAGAAGAACTTACCCAGATAAAAGAAGATCATTTTGAAATTTGGGTCAAAGAAAAGCCAGAGAGAAATCAAGTAAACAAGAGACTTTGCCAAATTATTAGTCATCATTTTAATAATCCAGATGGTGGTGTAAAGATTATAAATGGACATCATAGTCGGGTTAAATTATTAAAAGTTGGTAACAATTAGACTTATGAATACAAAAATAAACATAAAAAGTACAGATTTAGAATTAACATCAGAACTAAGAAACTTGGTTGATGAAAAAATTATAGCTTTAGAAAAATTTATGAGTCTGAATGAAAACGAAACTCCTATTGCTGACGTAGAGCTTGAGAAAAAATATGGTGATCAAAAACATGGAAATATTTATAGGGCAGAGATTAATCTAAAATTTCGTGATGGCTTCTTCAGAACTGAATCTAAAAAAGAAGACATTAAAGTAGCTTTCAATGATGCACATGATGAAATGGTTCGTCGCGTTAGAAAAAGTCGTGAGAAGAAGAAGGATTTATTTAAGAGAGGAGCAAAGAGAATTAAAAAGATGATGCGTTTCGGAAAAGAATAATATTTATAAGAAAACGACCAACTGGTCGTTTTTATTTTAAGTATCCTCTTTTAAAATCTTCAAATGGTATCTCTTGTTTTCCTTCAGGTAGAACGGTCTTTATTTCTAATCTTCCGAATCCTTCTTCTGAATTGTCAGGTTGAGTGATCCATTCAGCTGTTTTAATTTTAATTCTCATGTCACGATCATCCTTCTTTATAAAGAAGAAGACGCCGGGCCATGGGTTTAGTGCTGTAACCTTAAGAAAAATTTCTCTTTGCTTTTTCTTATTATTAATATCCTTCAGATTAATTTCTCCGATTTCTTTCGTAATTTTTTTAGTGAATGTAGCTGTTGCATGGTCTTGTTCTTGTTCTTCGATTTCCTCGTTTAAATACGGGTTGATAGTTTCAGATAATAACTGACCACCAATTTCTGCTAATTGATTTTCTACTTCAATTTTAGAAGGCCATGTTTCGAAATAAACAAATTCTTGGTTTAGGATTGATCCATGATCCATTTTTTCATCCATTAACATTATCGATACACCTGTTTCTTTTCGGTCATCTAAAATAGCTGACTCAATAGGTGAGGCTCCACGATAAAGCGGAAGTAGGGAAGGATGAACATTAAAAGAACCTTTCTCAGGAATATCTATAACCTCTTTAGGGATAATCCTCCCATACGATGCTGTAACAAAAAAGTTCCAAGTTTGGTTAGAGATTTCAGTAATAAATTCTGAATCTAATTTTTCTGGTTGTAGTATTTTAATTTCCGGTTTATTTTCCTTTACCCAAGATTTGATAATAGGTTCTTGTATTTTTTGTCCTCGGCCAGCAGGACGATCTGGAGCAGTCACAATAATTTCAGGAATAAAATCAACCTCAATAAGTTTTTCTAAAACCTTCAAACTAAAATCATCTGTACCAAAGTATATAAATTTTTGTTCTTTATTTTTCATATTCCTCTAAATTAATTTCTCTTAAGTCCTTTGCCTTGTCAGTAAATAAAATTCCATCTAGGTGATCAATTTCATGTTGAAAAATTTGTGCCATTAAACCACGGCCTTCCATTTCAAACCTCTCACCATTTTCATCATACGCCTCTACTGTTGCACGGCTTGATCTTTTAACTTTTCCATACCAAGGTCGGACAGAAAGACACCCTTCATCCATCTTTTTTGAATCTCTTGATTTCCAAATAATCTTAGGGTTTATAAAGACTAATCTCTTTTCTAGATCTTCGTACTCTTCATATTTATAGACAATAGGTGATACAACAAAAATTCGTAAAGACTCTGCAATTTGAGGCGCAGCCAAAGCAACCCCATCTTTCTGAGTGGCAAGAGATTCATGCATTTCCTCCAAAACTTTCTGAATTTTTTCAGAGCCTATTTTTTTTAAAGGAATTTCATCTGATGTTTTCCTTAGTACTTTATTTTCTTTTTGTACGATTTCTTTCATTTGTACTGATAATAATGCTTTATTTCCCAGCTTTTTTCAAGTTCTTTTATTGTGGTTGCTAGTTTCTTAAACAGAGTTATGATTTATATATGAATATGGAAAAACCAAAAGATGAAAACATAAAACAGACTACTGCGGAGGAAAAGTATTCAACAGGAGAATTGACACCAAAAGATCGATTACAAAATCAAATGCGTTTAGCAACGATAATTTATGCAAAAATGCATGAAAAGAATTTTGATGCTGAAACAATAGGTGGTAGGAACGATATAATGTATTTCTGGACACAAGCAACTGAAGGCGAAATAAGCTTTTCAGAAATTTATAGAAACATAGAAAATGATCCATCTTTTGAAGATCATTCAAAATATAAAGGAGATATTTACAAAATTACAGTTGAAGATATCGAATATTATAAAGAAAATAAAACTCTACCTCCCGACTCTAAAAAAGTGGCTGAATAAATTAAAATAAACTCTCTGCATCAATCTCTAGTTTAAATTTAGGTGGTAGCATTTTAAATTTCTCAACCAAGTCTTTGTTTGGCCAGTCCTCTTTGTCTAAAATTAATAATCCGACTGCAGTTTTCATTCCACGGTTCCTAACTATTTGAGATTGAAAAATTAGCATATCATCCAATTTGAAAGTCTCCTTTATTTTAGATATTTCCTTTTCTGCAGTTTTGAATTGACGGGCAGATGTTGAAATTTTTATTATTAAACTAAAAGGTGGAAAATTATATTTCTTTCTCTCAATAAATTCATTACGATAAAAATTAGTTAGGTTACCATCCCTTAGATCAGAAAATATTTTATTCTCCTTGTTGCGTGTTTGAATTAAGAAATTCTGCTTCGCCTTACTACGGGCTTTCAATAATATATTTAAAATTCTTTCTTTAACTCTAAAATCAGGAGAAGAAAACATAGAATCAATAGAACTTATTGCAACGTTCTCAACTGGTTCATGTAGGTATAGAATAGCTAACTCCGTACCAACTAATATTGCACTTGGTGATTCATAAAAATCATTAATTATTTTCTTAGCTTGAACAGCGGTTTTAGCAGTGTCTTTATCTAGAACAAGAATCTTTGCCTTAGGAAATTGTTTTTGAATTTCTCGTCTAATTCTTTCTGTACCAAACCCAACAGTTTGAAGTTTCCAGCTGTCACAGTTTACACATTTCTCACCTGCACCTCGTTTAGCTCCACAGAAATGACAATTAAAGTAATTATTTTTTTCTTGGGCGTACTTGCCGTATAAAACAACAGGGGATTCACATTCCTCACACTTAACAATCGTTCCACAATCACTACAGACAACCAGAGGTGACAATCCTTTTCTGTTATTTAAAATAAATAGATGGTCATTCAGTTCGTTATTTTCTTTGATAAGCTTGTGCAAGCTATTTGATATGGGATTTTCATATTCACTTACTTCATCCTCATCCTTCATATCTATAATTTTTTGTTGTGCATCTGCAATTGAGCGAAATTTGATAGGTGAGAATTCAAAGAAAGCATGGTCGTCATATCTCTTCAGTGTTTCTGATCTTAGCATTAGGTCCCCATATAGAAATGGTTTATTTATTTTTTCAGCATATGTCTCTGCAAAAAATCTCAGATCAAAATAAGGCATTTTCTGAGTCCTGTATGCACTAGAGTTTTCTCTCTCAACGATAATCATTCCTATGTTTGAAATTGGTAGAGAGATAAACTTTGTTGTTGCAATCAATAGTACAGGCTTTTCTGATTCATTAATTTCAGCCCATTTCTGTAAAAGTTTTTTCTTAGTTGTTTTACTATTTAAAACAAAAGTATCTTTTTCAATACCACGGCTTAACTTATCTTCCGCAATATTACAATCTTCAATAGTTGGTACGATAAAAATAACTGATTCATTTTTAGCAAATTTTTCTCTAATAATACTTTTATACTCTGAATATCTGTCACTATCCTCAGTTTGTAAAACATATTTTTGACTCTTGGTTTCAGTCTTCTTTATTTTTTTGCTAGAAATATCATTGATCTTTTTAAACTTATCGATTTCTTCAAAAACAACTTTGGGTACAACTGATTCAATTATCGCTCCAATTGATGTAGCAAAATATTCTGCAGTAACCTCAACTGCTTCTATGAATTCAGGTCGCAAGAAAATATCTTTTGAAACTCCTTTAATTTTTTTAATTGCAAAATCCTGTGAGCGAAGTTCACTTTTTAAATTTTTTCCATTTCTACAATCAATAACTAATCCTTTAACATTTCTATTTCGAAGGGGAACTGTAACAATACAACCAGTCTTGATTGGTTTTGATGAAAAATATGAATAAGAATCATTTCTGATTGACTTACTAAATGGTGTTACCTCAACTATATACATATTTATATTAATCTTAGTATTTTTGAGGGAATTGTAAAATGAATTCACGCAAGATTGTATATTTTCTTAAAAAGGATTAATATAGACTTACTTATGGGATTTTTCACACCAAAATTAGGGATTGATTTAGGGACTGCCAATACACTGGTCTATGTTCCTGGTAAAGGGGTAGTTTTAAATGAGCCGTCAGTCGTCGCTATTTCAGAGCAAGATAATAAAATTCTAGCTGTCGGTAATGAAGCCAAGCAAATGATCGGTAGAACTCCAGAGAGTATTATTGCTTATCGTCCGATGCAAGATGGGGTAATTGCCGATTATCGCGTGACAGAAGCGATGCTCTCTTATTATATTCAAAAAGCACTTGGTAAGTTTAATTTTTTCAAGCCAGAAGTTATGGTGTCTGTTCCAGCTGGTGTTACATCGACTGAACGCCGTGCTGTTATCGAGGCCGCCATCAAAGCTGGTGCAAAAAATGCGTACGTTGTTAAGGAACCAATTTTATCTGCTATTGGTGCAGGTATTCCAATTCATGAAGCACAAGGACGAATGATTGTTGACATTGGAGGAGGAACAACTGATGTTGCCGTTATTTCACTTGGGGGAATTGTTGCTTGTACATCTGTTAAATGTGCCGGTAACAGAATTGATTATGCAATTACTGATTATATTAAGAAAACTTTTAATCTTGCGATTGGTGATAAAACTGCTGAACAAATTAAAATTAAAATTGGTTCTGCTGTTTTGTTAGATGAAGAATTAGAGATGACTATTAAGGGGCGTGATTTTCTAACTGGTCTTCCTCGTTCAACTGAAATTAAAACTAACGAGATTGTTAAAGCAATTAATAAAGAGCTTCGCGATATTGTTAAAGCGATCAAGGATGTATTGCAAGAGACTCCACCTGAATTATCATCTGATATTATTGATAATGGAATTATGATGACTGGCGGAAGTTCACAACTACGCAATCTTCCAGAACTTGTATATAGAAGAACGGGTGTAAAAGCTAACTTGGCCAAGGATTCTCTGTATTGTGTAGTGAAGGGAACGGGTATTGCACTTAATCATCTTGATACTTATAAAAAATCTATTATTTCAAAGAGGTAATGCAACAAATTATTGAACAACATAAAAAGACTGGAGATGTTCATCATTTTCATTTATTAGAAGGGAGTCGTGCGGAGATTCAAGAAAGCCTCAAGAATTTTTTATGTGATGAGTTTGATGTTGATCCAAATGATAAGTCACTTTATTTTGATTATGATTTTGATCAATTTCAAGTTGGTGATTCTCGTGCACTTACAATGAAAGCACAAATTAAGACTCCAGAAGGGAAGAAAATGATTTTTCTTGTGTTTGCTAACTCAATTAATCAACAGGCACAGAACGCTCTTTTGAAAATGTTAGAAGAACCAAGTGCAAGAACATACTTCTTCGTCGTATTACCAAGACTTTCTGGGTTATTACCAACACTCTTGTCTCGTGCAGTCGTTATTCCTCGTGATTCTAGTGTTGAACGTATAAATACTTTAAATACAGATATTCCAACACTAAAAGAACTACAGCAAAAAACAGTAGGAGAACGCTTAAAATTTGTAGATGGTTTAGTTAAAGAAATTAAAGATGAAAAAAGGAACAGAATCGATGCAAGACAATTAGTTCAAAATTTAATTACAGAATTTCAGAAAGAGTTACAAGAAAAACCAACAGTTGAAAAAACTAAAAAAATACAGTCACTTATGCAGATTGAAGATTACTTGGGTGATAGCGGTGCTTCTATAAAAATCCTTTTAGAGAGAGCAGTGCTGTTGATTTAAAACATCTTCTGTTATAATAGCGAAATATGATGTATCAATTTAATGAGTTAAAACAAAATTTATCAAAAGTAAAAGAATGGTTTAATAATGAGCTAACCGGAATTAGAACAGGTCGTGCAACAGTTTCACTTCTTGATTCAATTCGTGTTGATTCATACGGAGCACAAAGCCCACTTAATCAAGTGGCTGGTGTTGCAATTGAAGATGCTAGAACAATTAGAATTAATCCTTATGATGGTAGTCAGGTTAAGGAAATTGAAAAAGCTATAACAGATGCTGATTTAGGAGTTTCTATTTCAACAGATGAAAAAGGGTTGCGTGTAATATTTCCAGAGTTAACTTCGGAAAGACGCGAACTATTGGTTAAGCAAATTGGAAAAAAATTAGAAGAAGGTAGAATTTCAGTTCGTAAAGATCGTGAAGAGGTTTGGAATGATATCCAAGAACAAGAAAAATCAGGAGATATGACAGAAGATGAAAAATTCAGGTCAAAAGAGGAAATGGAAAAGATTATTACTGATTTCCAAAAAGAATTAGAAGAATTATCAGCTACTAAAGAAAACGAAATAAAATCATAATGTCAGTTGTAATATTTATAATAATTTTAGGTATATTAATCTTTGTTCATGAACTAGGTCACTTCTTGGTTGCAAAAAAGAGTGGTATTCGCGTTGATGAATTTGCTGTTGGATTTCCACCAAAACTTTGGTCTTGGACTAAAGGAGGAACAAAATATGCACTTAATCTTATTCCAATTGGAGGATACGTAAAAATATTTGGCGAAAATGCAGATGAAGAATCTCTTGATCCAGAAAATAAAGATAGTTTTATTAATAAGTCTCGTTGGATTCAGGCTGCAGTTCTGGTTGCTGGTGTTGCTTTCAATATTATTTTTGCTTGGATCCTATTCTCAATTTCTTTAATGGCAGGATTTCCATCAGTTGTTACAGAACAAAATAGTTCTGATATTTCAGAATCATTCGTTGTTGTTACTAGTGTATACGAAGATTCTCCTGCTTATAATGCTGGACTACAATCAGGTGATCAGATAGTTGGTATTTCTCGTGACGAGAGTATTTTGGAACTTGGAGATATAACTACCGCTTCAATTCAGGAATTCATTTCATCAAATACTGAAACAATTGATCTTGAAATTATTAGAGGACAAGAAAATATTAATTTAGAGATTGCTCCAGAGGTTGGTGTGATTGGTGGTGATAAACCAGCAGTAGGTATTAGTATGGAAAGAATTGGTCAATTACAACTTGGTTTCTTTGAAGCAATTTGGAGAGGACTTACTATGACTGGAACAATGATAAAGGAAATAGCGATCGGTCTATATGGTTTGTTGTCTGATGTCTTCACTGGAAAAGGTTCATTAGACAGTGTTGCTGGCCCAGTTGGTATCGTTGGATTGGTTGATAGTGCCTCTAATTTCGGACTCACTTACTTACTTGGTTTTACTGCATTTATTTCTATTAACTTGGCAGTTCTTAATATACTTCCGATTCCTGCTCTTGATGGAGGTCGTCTGGTTGTTGTCCTAATTGAAGGGGTCACTCGTCGCAGAATCAAACCTTCGATCGTGAATACAGTTAATGCTACTGGTCTTATTCTACTCCTACTATTAATGTTGATTATTACAATTAACGATATATTCAAGTTGTTTTAAGCTTTCATAATTATTTAGTATTCCATAATGTGAATGGTATCGTCTAGATATTATTTCAAAATAAGGTCTGCATCAACAATGTGGGCTTTTTCTTTACAAAACTCAGAAAATTGTTATATTTATCTGCGTAAGACCAAAGACAAGAGGCTCTGCAAATAAGCAGAATAAGCCCTCTCGAGGTTGCGCAAAAGCAGTATTAATATTGCTAATGCACAATAATCTCAAAATATTCGACCTTGGTCTTACGGGTCGATTTTTATTTTTAAACAAAAAAATTATGGCTATTACCAAAGATAAAAAGAAAGAAATAGTTGAAAAACTTAAAGATGTAACAGGATCAGATTCTGTTGTCTTTATTAATTTCACTGGTCTTTCTGGAAATGAAACAGTTGAGATGCGTTCAAAGTTGAACGAAGCAGGTGTTTCTTATTACGTTGCAAAGAGAACTTTGGTTAAAAGAGCTTTTGATGAAGTTAAAATTGAGGGAGACTTTCCAGAATTATCTGGAGAACTTGCAGTTGTTTATTCAAACGACTTAACAGGTCCTGCTCGTGAAATATTTGCTTTCCAAAAAAGTACAGAAGGGAAGGTAGATATTTTAGGTGGAGTTTTCGAAAATAAATACTTAACAAAAGTTGAGATGGAAGAAATCGCATTGATTCCTGGACATGACACATTGAAGGGAATGTTTGTAAATGTGATTAACTCACCAATCCAAGGCTTTGTAATGTCACTTAAAGCTATTGCCGAAAAAGAAGAAGCAAAAGCTTAATTACTAACTTAATAAAACTAAAAACATGTCAGACGAACAAAAAAAAGATGAAAACGTAGAAGCTACAGAAGAGAAAAAAGAAGAAGCTCAAGCTGAAGCTCCTGCTGAAGAATCTAAAGAAGAAGCACCAGCTGAAGAAAAGAAAGAAGAAGCTGCTCCAGAAGCAGAAGACGAAGGTGCTGATGTTGAAGTTCCAGCAAAATTCAAAACAATTGTTGAATCAATTGAAGAAATGAGTGTTTTGGATCTAAATGAACTTGTTAAATTACTTGAAAAGAAATTCGGAGTTTCTGCTGTCGCTGCTGCTGCTCCAGCCGCAGGTGGTGATGCAGGTGCTGCTGAAGAAAAAAGTGATTTTATTATTCACTTAGCAGATTTCGGTGCTCAAAAAATTGCCGTTATCAAAGTTGTTAAGGAAGTTGCAGGACTAGGTCTTAAAGAAGCTAAAGATCTTGTAGAATCTGCTCCAGCGGACATTAAATCAGGAGTAAAACCTGAAGAAGCTGAAGAAATAAAAGCAAAACTTGAAGAAGCAGGTGCTAAAGTTGAACTTAAATAAGTTTAATTTATAACTGAAAATAAAAAACCGCATCAACATGCGGTTTTTTATTCTACTAATAATGATAAAATAAATATAATGTCATTAAGAAAACTTTTTTTACCAACAATTATTACAGCCGTAGCTTTAGCGGGATCTTATTTTTTCTTTAACTATATTTTCTTTGGAGATGTGGAACCAGCTATCGAAAACGAAGAATCTATAGATATAATTATAGATGATGTAGATCAAGAAAAAGTATCTGAAAATGAAGATGATGTTATAGAAGAAAAACCTATTGAAGATAAACCGGTCAACACAGAAGATAATAACAACATTCAAACCGTAGCAGCAAGTTGTGGTAATTTAGACTTATCCAATTACAAGAATATTTTTAATGAAAAATTATGTGCGGTCGGGGAATTATTAAATCAGCCCGAAATAACAAGTAACTACTGGACATGGGAATGTGCTAATGGAGATGATGTTAAATTATGTAATCATTATTGTGATAAGGGTCAAATTGCAGCTAATGGTAGTTGTCTAGATATAACACTTACAATTGATAATTATTATCTTAACCCATTTATTGTCCGCGAGGGCCAAAGTTGTAAAATAAATTGGGAACTTTATTTAAATGATCCAGCTATAATTGAAAACACAAAGTGTTCAATAAAGAGCTTAAAAGGAAATACCATATCCCTTAATTCATTTACTGAAGGTGAAAATTCAATATCTTTCGGCATTAGTCCAAATGATTCATATAGTTTATTTTGCAGGTATGATGTTGAGGAAACAGGTGAATATGGTCAAATTCAGACTGATTATTTTGAGTGTCAGGAAAGATAATATCTATATCTAGTTATTTCCCATACGAGCTTTATTTTGCTATATTATTAGCTATATGAGGCAATCAAAACTGTTTACAAAAACTCGAAAAGAAGCACCAAAGGATGAGGTATCAAAAAGTGCACAATTACTAATTAAGGCTGGATATATAAAAAAAGAAATGGCCGGTGTTTATACTATGCTACCCCTTGGATTAAGAGTTTTAGGTAATATTCAAAAAATCACTAGAAGAAATATGGATAAAATTGGTGGTTTGGAAATGAATATGACAGCTCTTCAGGATCCTGAAGTTTGGCAAAAAACTAACCGTTGGGATGATGAAGTTTTAGATGTTTGGTTCAAGACTAAACTTAAAAATGAAACAGAAATTGGTTTAGCTACAACTCATGAAGAGCCACTAACTCGTCTAATGAAAGATCATATTTCATCTTACAATGATTTGCCAATTTATCCTTATCAATTTCAAACAAAATTCAGAAATGAACTTCGTGCAAAATCAGGAATTTTGAGGGGGCGCGAATTTTTGATGAAGGACTTGTACTCTTTTTCAGAATCACAAGAACAACATGAAGAATTCTATGAGAAAATTAAGCAGGCATATTTTGATATTTATAATGAATGCGGAATAGGTGAAAAAACTTTCCTAACTTCTGCTTCTGGCGGTAGTTTCTCAAAATATTCTCATGAATTTCAAACTGAAACAGACGCTGGAGAGGACATAGTCTACTATAGCCCTTCAAAAAAAATTGCTGTAAATGACGAAGTATATAATGATGAGGTTTTATCTGACCTTGGATTAGATAAAGATGAACTAGTGCAAAAAAAGACTGCAGAGGTAGGAAATATTTTTAGTCTAGGTACTCGTTTTTCAGAACCACTTGAATTAATTTTTGATACTAAAGATGGCGAAAGAAAACCTGTAGTAATGGGTAGTTATGGAATTGGTATGGGGAGATTGATGGGTGTTATTGCCGAGATTTTGTCTGATGATAAGGGGCTAGTATGGCCAGAATCAGTTTCACCATTCAGAGTACACCTTATTAACGTGTCTATAGATAATAATGATTCAGTAAATCTTGCTGATGAAATATATGAAAACCTACAACAAAACGGTATCGATGTTCTTTATGATGATCGTAATAAAAGTGTTGGAGAAAAATTAGGTGATGCTGATTTGATAGGTATTACAAAAAGAATCGTAATAGGAACTAAGGGGTTAGAAGCTGGGGAATTTGATTTATATGACCGTCTGTTAGATAAAACTGAAAAAGTTTCAGAGTCGCAAATAATGAATTTAGAATTTATTAATAAAAACAAATAAAAATGAAGGGGATTGAGGACATAAAAAAATATTTTAATAATTTGACAAAAAAGTTTTCAAACGAGATTGGTATTGATCTCGGTACTGCAAACACTTTAGTTTATATTCCTGGTAAGGGAGTGATTATAAATGAACCTTCTGTCGTTGCTGTTAATCAAAAAACAGGACAAGTTGTTGCTGTTGGTGCTGAAGCAAAACAAATGTTGGGAAGAACACCAGCTCACTTAAAAGCTATCCGTCCGATGGTGGATGGTGTTATTTCAGATTTCGAGGTTACAGAAGAAATGATTGCTTACCTAGTTAATAAGGCACAAAAAGACAATAAAAAACTTCTAGGCCCACGTGTTGTAGTCGGGGTTCCTTCCGGCATTACCAATGTAGAATCAAGAGCTGTGCGAGACGCAACCATTTCAGCTGGAGCAAGAGAAGTATTTATTGTAGAAGAGCCAATGGCTGCAGCGATTGGAGTTAAGATGCCTGTCCAAGACCCGATTGGCTCTATGATTATTGACATTGGTGGCGGAACAACTGATATAGCTGTTATTTCTCTTGGGGGAATTGTACGTTCTAAAAACCTAAAAGTTGCCGGTGACAAAATGAACGAAGATATCATAAATTATATTCGTAGTGAATTTAAGATTCTGATTGGAGAAAAAACAGCTGAAGATATAAAAATTGAAATTTGTAAAATTTTACCAGATGATGAGGTTTTAGAATCACCAATACGTGGACGTGATTTAGTTTCAGGTCTTCCTCGTGAAGTTATTATCACAGAGTCAGACATAAGGGAAGCTGTTGCACAATCAATAGATTCAATCATTGAAGCAACTAGAGAAGTTATGGAAACAACACCTCCAGAAATACTCTCAGATATTATGAAAAGAGGAATTATCTTGGCGGGTGGTGGTGCGCTTATAAAGGGGTTAGATGTTTTACTTGAAGAAGAATTGGAATTACCGGTTAGTGTAGCAGTCGAACCTTTGACTGCTGTTGCTAGAGGTACAGGAATTATTCTTGAGAATTTAGATAAATATAGAGATATTTTAATTGAAAAAGAGGATGACCTACCGCCGAAGAAATAAAAAAAAGATAAATAAAAAAGTATTAGCAATATTAATAATTTTAGTTGTTCTTTTCTTTTTTGGGCCATCAGTTAAAAATATTGTTCATTTAGCTTCAACTCCAGCCAATATAACAAAAAATATTTTGGTGACACCATTCAAAAGTTCTATTGAGTATTTTAAAACTAAAAAAAGTTTGATTAATGAAAATGAGGAATTAAAAAATAGTAATAGGAGATTGAGTATTGAGAATTTAACGATTGAGTCACTTAGAAAAGAAAATGACTCATTAAAAGATATTGTTGAATTTAGTGATACGGAAGAAGAATTTTATGTAGCAAAAGTAATCAATAGGCCACCTTTTTCTCCTTATGATACTTTTGTGGTTAATACTGGATCTAGCGATATTTCTGTAGGTGACAGAGTTCATAGTTTCGGTGTGTTTATTGGTGAGGTTGAAGAAGTTTATATTAGAAGTGCTGTAATTCGTCTGTATTCCTCACCCAATAGAAATATTTTTGTTGATCTAGATGATCAGGAATTGGAGGCCGTAGGTATTGGTGGTGGCGGTTTCTCAATAAGTATCCCTAAAGATATTAAAATTGAAAAAAATATAACTGTATTTCTTGATGAATCACCTATAGGAATTGTTGATGAAATAGAAGAAGATCAAACAGGTGCATTTAAAAAAGTCTATTTCAGATATCCGTTTAATATTAATGATATAGATTTTGTTCAAATATATAAAAATTAATTTATGTTAAATAGAATTTTATTTGGAATAATTTTAATAACCTCTGCTTTTGTATTTCAATGGTGGATTAGTATTGTCCTAGCTTTTGTTGGTTTATTTTATTTTAATAATTTATATGAAGCTATTTTTGTGGGGATTGTAATTGATTCATTGTACGGAATTAGTCCTGATATATTTTTCTTTGATGATTTTAATTTTATGTTTACAATATTAATGATAATCGGTTTTTTGGCTATAGGTAATTTGAAAACTAAATTATTAATATAATGAGCTTATTAAGAAAAAAACACGGCAGAATTTCAATTAGCGGAAGTATGGATCCTGATGAGATTTTTTTAGATTCAGAAAATCTACCAGGTTTCGATACTGATCAATTTGAGGGAAGAATTGAAAAGCCGATATCCAAAAAAACACTTATTGGACTGGGTCTATTTTTCAGTCTTATTTTAATAATTTTTGTTGGTAGGATCTGGAATCTTCAGGTGGCAAACGGAGAATACTATAATGAAAGAAGTGTTAAGAATAGTTTGAGGTATAATCTAATTTTTGCTGATAGAGGTAATATATATGATAAAAATAACCATCCTCTTGCATGGAATAATCCTAGAAAACATGAAGATGAATTTAGTACTCGTGAATATGAGACTGATCTTGGTTTAGCAACACTTTTTGGTTATGTAGCTTATCCTAAAAAAGACTCTGCGGGTTTTTATTTTGAAGAAGAAATATCTGGAGTCGATGGTCTAGAGTCAATTTATAATGATTACTTGGCTGGTCAAAATGGTTTAGAGATCGTAGAGATTAATGCTTTGAATGAAGTTGTTGATGATAGTACTACAGCTAGTCCAGAAAACGGAGAAGATCTATTTTTAACAATTGATTATGAAGCCCAAAAAGCATTCCATGATTCTATTAAAAAAATTGTTGATGAAAATGGTTTTGAAGGGGGAGGTGGAGTCATTATAGATGTTAAGAATGGAGACTTGTTATCTTTAGTTAGTTATCCAGAATATAATTCTAATGTTTTAAACGATGGTGACGACGACGATTTAATTAATAGTTATATAAATGACAATCGTAATCCATTTATGAATCGTATTACTGAAGGTCTATACACTCCCGGTTCTATTATTAAACCCTTTCTTGCGCTAGCAGCTCTTGAGGAGGGCGTAATTGGTCCAAATGAAGAAATATTAAGTACTAAAAGAATGGTCGTACCGAATCCGTATAATCCTGATCTACCTTCAATTTTTACAGACTGGAAAGCACATGGGTTAGTCGATGTTCGTCGTGCATTGGCGATGTCATCCAATGTCTTCTTCTATCAAATTGGAGGCGGTTATGACGCTCTTTCTCCATCTGAACCAGGCTATGATCAACAGTCACATTTTAATAATCAAGAAGGGTTGGGGATTTCACGTATTGAGGAATACTTAAGAAAGTTTGGCTTCGGACAAAAAGTAGACCTAGAAGGATTTAATAATCAGGATGGAACTATTCCAAATCCAGATTGGAAAAGAGAAACTTTTGATGACGATTGGAGACTTGGTGACACATACTTTACATCAATTGGACAATACGGTTTTCAGGTAACTCCGATTCAGGTTGCCAGAGCAGTTAGTGCAATTGCGAATGGTGGTGAAGTAATAGAACCAAGGATAGTTAAAAACTTTAAAGATTCAGGTGATGAAAAAAGAAAGTTAGACATCGATCAAGAAAATTTTGATATTGTTCGTGCAGGTATGAGAGATGCTGTAGAGTATGGAACAGCAAAAGGACTTTACTATGAAGATTTAAATATTGCGGCAAAAACTGGAACAGCTGAACTAGGTCTTTCAAAAGAGAAAGTTAATTCTTGGTCAACAGGTTTCTTTCCATATGAAAATCCAAAATACGCATTTGTAATATTTCTAGAAAAAGGTGATCGAAAAAACCTGATTGGAGGTGTGGCAGCAGCTAGAGGTTTCTTTGATTGGGCACGTCATAACAAGCCAGAACTACTAAAATAATTAAATATTTTACTAAAAAGTCAGTTATTGACTATAATTCAAAAAAGAGTATAATCTTTGAATTACTAAAAATCCTAATTTTTATTATTTTTTATGAAAAATTCTAAAAAAGACCTAAAAATAAGGCTTCTGTAAGATAAAACAATATGGATAAAGAATACTTATCAAAAGAAAAATATGAAGAACTAGAGCGAGAACTGGATTATTTACGTCGTGAAAAACGTAAAGAAGTAGCTGAGCGTCTTGTTTCTGCACGTTCATTAGGTGATCTAGCTGAAAATGCTGAATATCACAGTGCTCGTGACGAACAAGCAGAAGTTGAGTCTCGTATTGAACAACTTAAAGATCTACTAAAAAGAGCAGAAATAATTAAGCATGTTGCCAAAGACGAAGCATCTGTTGGTTCAACAGTAACTATTCAAAAGAAAGGAGAAAAAGATAAAGTTGAATACACTATTGTTGGTAGTGAGGAATCTGACTTATCAGCTGGAAAAATATCATACAAATCACCACTCGGTGCCGCTATTCTAGGTAAAAAGAAAAAAGATGATTTTTCATTTGAAACACCAAAAGGTGACGTTGAATATATTATCGTTGATATAAAATAAACTACTTTAAAATAACAATATTAAAACCGCGTAAGAAATTACGTGGTTTTTTATTGTGTAGAAAAGTGGATAACTAGGTTAGTAAAATGGTTAAAAGTGGGGTAAAATGGTATATAAGTGGGATAAGGTGGGAAAACTATCCAACAGGTAAAATAAGGTTAAAAATAAAATAAATTACTAAACCAGCATGTTAATTGGTGAATACAAACACACAATAGATGACAAGAAGAGAATTTCACTTCCAAGTAAATTTCGTAAACAAGTTGGTAAGAAAATGATTATCACTCGTGGTCTAGATAAATGTTTATTTATTTATCCAATGACAGAGTGGAAAGAAATTTCTAAAAAGTTTGGTGATTTAGGTTTAGGACAAGCAGATCGTCGTGGTCTAAATAGATTCATGCTAGCTGGAGCAACAGAAGTTTCAGTTGACTCAGTTGGAAGAATCTTGATTCCGGAGTACTTAAAAAAATTCGCGAATATCAAATCAAAAGTAGTCTTCGCTGGAGTCTACAACAGAATTGAAATTTGGAATGAAACATCTTGGGATAAATACACAAACAAAGTTATGAAGGAGGCAGACGATATTGCTGAAAAATTAGGAGATATAGGAGCGCTTTAAATTGATAAGAAAAAAATGACAGAAAAGCAAATGACAGAAAAGCATAAATCAGTTCTTTTAAAAGAGGTTATAGAAAATTTAAAAATCAAAGATAATGATATTTTTGTTGATACAACTTTAGGTAATGCTGGTCATACCAAAACTATCTTGGAATCAGGTGTAACAAATCTAACAATCATTGGAATCGATGCCGATAAGGTTGCGATTGAAGCTTCAAAAGAGGTGCTGGAACCGTACAAGCTAAACAATCAAATCTTTCTTGAAATGACATATTCAGATTCTCTTGAAAAAATTCTAGATAAGTATCAATTAAATCATGTCGACAAAGTATTATTTGATCTTGGATTTCGTAGCGATCAGGTTGATGACGCAAATAGAGGATTCTCATTCTTGAATGAAGGTCCACTAGATATGAGCTTTCAAAGTTCAGTTGGTGATATTAAAGACTTGTCAGATAGAGAAAATAAACTAACTGCAAGTGAAATCATTAATGAATGGCAAGAAGAATCAATAGCGGACATCATCTATGGATACGGTGAAGAAAAGTTTTCACGAAGAATTGCAAAAGCAATTGTGGAAGCAAGAGAAGAGAAAAAGATTGAAACTACAACTGAGTTAGCAGAAATTGTTAAAAGTTCAGTTCCAGCCTTTTATCGAAGAACTAAAATTCATCCAGCTACTAAAACTTTTCAAGCACTAAGAATCACAGTTAACGATGAGCTTGAAAGATTTAAAAGAACATTAAATTTTGCTTATGAAAAATTATCACCAACAGGAAGAATTGCGGTAATAAGTTTTCACTCTCTAGAAGATAGAATCACTAAAAGATTCTTTAGAGATAAAGCCAAGGCTGGTGAAGCAAAACTGATTACAAAAAAACCTATAACCGCTTCAAGAGAAGAGATTAATGAAAATCCTCGTTCTCGTAGCGCCAAACTCCGAATCATTGAGAAAATATAAACTTAAAAATTAGAAACTATAATAACCCACCTACATCCAATGAAAACTCGTAAATTAAAAATTAAATTAAACCAAGTTAAACTAGTCCAAGTAACTTTTTTAGCTATCATCTTCTGTATTTTTAGCTATGTCTATATGGTTAATTCAATTGCTTTTGCAATTGCACAAAAATCTAATGTTATAGATAAAATAGCTGTTATGAATTCAGAAATTGGTGACTTAGAGTTTGAAATAATACAAACTAAGGAAAGTATCAATCAAGAACTTGCTGTAGAATATGGATTAACTCAACAAATTCAGAATGAGACAATCTTCGTACTACGTGGCGAAAACACACGATTGACATTCAATGACTAATTTAATGAATAAAAGATCCACAAAAAACGCTATTGTTAAATGGAGAGTTTACTTAGCTTTGTCAGGTTTTTTGATGGTATCCTTAATTATAGTTTCTCAACTCTATAGAATTCAAATTGTTCAAGGTGAGAGTTATTCTATTAGAGCCGACAACCAGCACACCAGACCCACTGCAAACGTATTTGATCGTGGGTCTATTTTCTTTACAGATAAAGATGGTGAAAAGATAAATGCAGCAACATTAAGGACAGGGTATAAGATAGCTATTAATCCTAGTTCGTTAGAGAATCCAGAAGATGTTTTTAATAATTTAAGTTTCTATCTAGATTTAGATGTTGATTATTTTATCAAGCACGCAGAAAAAGAAGATGATCCATATGAGGAAATAGCGACCAGAGTTTCGTATGATGTTGGAAAAGAGATAGTAGATTTAGATATGATGGGTGTCTTGCCGTTGCGAGAGAATTGGCGTTTCTATCCAGGTAGTGATTTAGCAACTCATGCGGTTGGATTTATGGCTTATAGTGAAGATGAATTAGCTGGACGTTATGGATTAGAGAGTTATTACGAACAAATACTATCTAGAGACAAGGACGGTGTCTTTAGTAACTTCTTCGCAGAAATATTTTCGGGTGCTAAAGATGTTGTTGATGACGATTCAAATAGAAAAGGTTCACTGGTTACAACTATTGATCCTGAAGTACAATCTTTTGTTCAAAAACGTCTTGTTAATCTAGAAGAAAAATGGGATTCAAAAAAAATAGGAGCGATAGTTATGAATCCACAAAACGGAGAAATTTATTCAATGGCTTTGTATCCTACTTTTGATTTAAATTTATTTAATGAGGTTGAAGATGCATCTATTTACTCTAATAGTTTAGTTGAAGGTCGCTACGAGATGGGATCAATTATAAAACCACTGACAATGGCAATTGGTCTCGATACCGGTTCTGTTACAGCCGATACTACTTATAACGATACTGGGTCAGTCACAATGAATGGTTATACTTTTTATAATTATGACAAAAAAGCCAGAGGAGTTGTTGATATGCAACAAGTTTTAAATAAATCATTGAACACTGGAGTTTCTTTTGTTGTTCAGCAAGTTGGTAATGACTTATTTGGTGATTACATGAAAAAACTTTTCGAAGGTAGAACAGGTATAGATTTACCTAATGAAGTAAAATCAAATGTTGCTAATCTGGATAGTAATAGAGATATTGAAAATGCAACAGCATCCTTTGGGCAAGGTATTTCTATGAGTCCTATTTCTATCACACGCGCTCTAGCAAGTTTAGGAAATGGTGGTAAACTGGTTCACCCTCACATAGTAAAGGAGATAGATTATGAAATTGGTTTTTCTAAAAAAATTCCAACAAATGATCCAATACAAATTTTCAAACCAGAGACATCAGAGGAAATTTCTAGAATTCTAGTTAATGTTGTTGATGATGCTCTACGCGGAGGAACAGTCGCTATGAATAATTACAGCATTGCTGCAAAGACTGGAACAGCTCAAATTGCTAGTCCAGACGGAGGTTATTATGATGACAAGTTTCTCCACTCTTTCTTTGGGTATTTTCCTGCCTATGATCCTGAATTTATAGTATTCTTGTATCATATAGAGCCACAAGGAGCCCAGTACGCTTCAGAGACTCTGACTGAGCCTTTTATGGATATAACCAAGTTCTTGATAAATCACTATGATGTAGAACCAGATCGTGACCTAGAACAATTAGAACAAGAACAAATTTAAAATGAAAACAATAATTAAAAAAATAATATTCACTATCTTAAAAATTGAAGCTCAATTAGTCCTTTGGCGTTATCGTCCAAAGATTGTTGCTATTACTGGAACAGTTGGAAAGACTTCTACAAAAGATGCTATTTATCACGGGCTTTCATCAGTTCTGCACGTTCGCAAAAATAACAAGAGCATGAATAGCGAGATCGGCGTGCCTCTAACAATTTTAGGACTTGAAAGTGGTTGGAATAATCTAGGTCATTGGCTTAAAAATATTGTGCTAGGTTTCACTCAAATTTTTTATAAGTCTAAATATCCAAAGTGGCTAGTTCTAGAGACAGGAATTGATAATCCTGGTGACATGAAAAGAACAGCTAGTTGGTTGAAGCCTGACGTAGCTGTTGTTACTAATTTTGCCAAGGTACCAAGCCACGTAGAAAATTTTGATTCACCTGAAGATGTGATGGAAGAAGAGGGAAGCTTGATGGATTATTTGAAACCTGACGGAATTTTAATTTTAAATACTGATGATGAAGATGTTGCAAAGCTTAAAGGAAAATCAAAAAATAAAGTTTATACATACGGAACAAAAGACGCTGACCTGACTGCTTCAAATTACTCAATAAATTATACTGGTTATGATAATAATCACCCTAAACCAGAGGGTATTTCATTTAAGGTTGATTATCAGGGACATTCAATTCCTATAAACGTTAATAAGGTTATTGGTGACCAGTTTATCTATCCAATCCTAGCCGCTGTTACCGTTGGTGTTGCATTAGATATTTCTGCTGTGGATATCTCGAGTGGCTTCACACAAATGAAGTTCGCTCCAGGTAGAATGAATTTATTGGAAGGTGAGAATGATACTTTGTTGATTGATGATACTTATAATTCTTCACCGATTGCTGTTAAAAAGGCATTAGATACACTTTCAAAGATTGAATCACAAGGAATGAAAATTGCTGTGTTGGGAGACATGCTAGAGATAGGACATTTCTCAGCTAGTGAGCACAGAAAGGTTGGGGAGATGGCTGTTTCTCTGGGAATTGATGTTTTGATTACAGTTGGCTTTAGAAGTAAATCAACAGTAGAGGCAGCAATAGATAAAAGAATGGCCAAAGGTAAAGTGTTTAATTTTGAAAAGTCAGAAGATGCTATTGAAACAGTTCGTGAATATCTACAAGCAGGTAATATTATTTTAGTTAAAGGATCACAAGGAATCAGAATGGAAAAGATTACAAAAAATATTTTAAAGGATAAAGATAAAGCCAAGGATCTTTTGATTCGTCAGGAATCTGTTTGGCAAACCAAATAAACATTTCTATAAATATACTCTCTCGTTTTAGTTTCGGACTCTGTTATATTTAAAAGGGAGTCCTGCAAAGAAACTCGATAGAATATTTATAGAAATGTGATATATTTTCTAAGGTTTAAAAGAAATGGCCCTATCGTCTAACGGCTAGGACGCGACCTTCTCAAGGTTGAAATCGGAGTTCGATTCTCCGTAGGGTCACACTGATCCGTACCCCATTTAGTGGACACAGATAATCTCTCCAAAAACTGTTAATAAACTAAACATGCACACAGTCGCGTGTGTTATCATATATATATATCACTCACCACACAGAGTTATATATATTAATAAAATAATAGTAATTAATTTTCATGAAAAAAAATAAAGGTTTTACATTAATCGAACTCTTGGTGGTAATCGCTATCATAGGACTTCTTTCATCAATCGTACTTGCATCCTTAGGTTCTGCACGAGACAAAGCGAAGGACACTGCTATTAAGCAAGGTCTCTCAAGTATGCGCGCAGAAGCTGAGCTTCTGGCGGATAATAATAGTTACTTGGATGTTTGTGATGACATAGGGGGCAAGCTTAATGAGATTGCGAGTGACTCTGCTGCACAAGACTGTGATGCTTCTGAATCAAGCTGGGCTGCTACGGTACAACTAGTCTCAAACCCTTCCTTGTATTGGTGTGTTGATTCACAAGGTGCTTCTCAGCAAACGGGTGCAAAAGGAGAAAATGCAACGGTTTGTCCTGCGGCTGTAGCTAGTGGAGGAGGTGGTGCTGTGGTGTTGGAATGGTCCTCTCCTCAAGGTTCTATGGACTGGGACGCTGCAGTATTAGCTTGTGAAGACTTAACAGAAGGAGGTGCATTAGCTGGGGACTGGAGTTTGCCGACAAAAGGACAATTAGAGCAAGGTATTGAAGACGACTGGGCTGATGGTATAGGTGATCGTTTCGCGTACGACACGTACTATTGGTCAGGTACTGAGTACGATGGAAGTTTTGCATGGGGCGCGTACTGGTACGACAGCGTGGGTAACGACGTCGGCGGTAAGACTGGTAGTGGCTCAGTACTTTGTGTCCGCTAGTATTTCGGCGATACTTTGACCCTTTGGTCCCTTTAAGATTCAAATAGGCAAAACACGAAGGGTTTTGCCTATTTATACTATAAATC
>Ga0136601_1000224_pt1 | contig 27690 bp, 30 predicted proteins | sample AntRauMFilla2699_FD_181020 | JGI IMG/M metagenome (GOLD analysis project Ga0136601, IMG submission 181020) | Saline lake microbial communities from Rauer Islands, Antarctica - Metagenome Filla 2 #699 | ecosystem: Environmental > Aquatic > Non-marine Saline and Alkaline > Saline | place...
CATCGCGATACGCCTCTTCTGTATCCACCGGAAAGACCCGCACACTAACTAACTCCTCCACCAGCTCAATAAGGAGACTCGAGCGAAATACTGTTCCGTCTATATCGAAAAATGCGACTTTTTGCTTCATCTCTCTAGTATAGCAAACTCGCACACGCGTTTACTAGTATGTCGCAGAATGCCTCGAGGCTCTTCCCCGAGGATGAATGCGACGTAAAACTAAGTATCACCGGAGGTGATTCCTTAGCTAGCAAAATACGCAGGGTTCCGCCCGCGTAATGCCCCGCCGGCTCTGCCGCGGGGATAGCGAGGCGGACGTTTTTACTGTGTGGCAAGCTTACGGGCCACAAAGCGTACTAAAGCGCCAATTGCTACTAAGTACGCTACCAACGTCACGACGACTCCAATTACTGGCACAAACAGTAACGCGTAGAGCACGACACAACCTCCCACGACTACTGGCAGTGTAACTACTGTCGTACCAAAGAGCCAACGTGCTCCATACAGCCCTAGCACTATTCCTGCGACGACTATGCCAAGGGCATAGAGGACAAGCAGTACCCCAGCTAACGCAACCCCGAGTGGGAGCGCTAACACAGTCAGTGCCAGAACAGCCGCCACAATCGGACCAGCAAATACACAACCGGCGCCAATACCTCCAGTTATAAGCGGATGAGCGAGTATATCACGAGACATATGCTGCAGCTGTCGCTTAAACAGAAGGTACAACGAGAGAGCCGAAAATAGCAGTATAAACAGCGGCGTGATCGAGGCAGCAGCGTTGTTCTCAGTTTCTAAACGGGCGATACTGCGCTCCTGAATGTCACCGTTGACCACGCTATTTTGAGCGCGCACTAGTTCAGTACGACTTTCGTACGTGAGCGATCCAGTGATCGCTGCATTATCCCCCAACGTCACCCCTGCTGGGGCTTTAATCTCAACGTTCCCTTCCACTGATGCATCGATACGGATACGTTCAGTCGCTCCAAAAATAGACCCGCCAACTGGTGCCGCGATGGTGACATCACCTGCAAACACGAGAATATCCCCGATAATCGTAGCTTCTGGCAAGATATCAACGCTCCCCGCCATGACAAAAAGGTCACCTCCGACAAAGCCGCCAATCGTTACCTCTCCGCCTACCACGCGTACATCGTCTGTGGTCGACGCACCAATATCTACGGTCACCGCTCCTGCCAATATATCTCCACCGACGCTGCCATCTATAGTCACAGCACTGCCGACTGTTACGTAGTCACCGGACACGTCACCAGACATGACGGTACGATCAAAAAAACCCGTCGACATATACAGATCGTTGGCCACTAACTGATCAGCACCCACTGTCGCCTCACTACCAACTCGCAACACTGTCTCGGCAGTTGCCGTGAAGGGCACTACGCAGAGTACTGCCGTGAGACATAGTATTTGTTTATATACACTCATTAATCCTTATTCTGCAACTTTTCTACTCCATTGTCCAGCTTTTCTCCGGTCACTTCAGCGATCGCTTCCGCTTCCTTTTGCACTTTTTCCTTCTCTCGTTTAATGGTTGATTCGGCAATATTTTGCTTTTCGTAGAGGTTCATAAGTGAAAAAGTGATGAGTGAAGCGAGTGTAATACCGATCAAGTTAAAGGTGAAGAGTAGTGATGATTCCCGAATCACATTGATATCAAGTAACGCAATACCAATCCCTACTACCGCGAGCGGTGGAATAAGAGCTACTGAGATAGCGATCCCTGGCAGCGTCTCACTCCATTCTGGCTGGGCTAGGGCAAAAGATACCGCAGCGCCAGCTACCAATGCGACGATTGTATAGGCAAAGGAAGGCTCCAGACGAAGCTGAATTTCATGAGTGATGGTCACCTCACTGAAAATGATCATCGTAATCGTCACCACGATCGAAACTCCTAGCGCCAAGAACAACGATTTTACAAGCGTACTGGTTGAGCGAGTAAGCACATCACCATTTGACATTACGATGCCTAGTGCCACGCCTAAAATTGGGTACAGCAGTGGTGCGATCAACATACTCCCGATCACGACCGAGGCGCTATCAAGGAGCAACCCAAGAGTGGCCATCGCTACCGATAGAGCCACTAGATAAAAAAAATCAAAGTTGGGGGTGCTCGACTGCATCAACTTTCTGACCGCGGCAGCTTTATCATTCTCTTCAATCGCACGGAAGCGGGCAATAATAGACATAGAATCCAATCGTTACATTCGTAATATTCCTAATATATGAACAGTATACACGCTTTTGAGCCAACACTTGTCACCCGTTCGGGATAATATAGCTTACGTACTGACACGCACATACTCTGCTGGAGTCTGCAGCCACCAAGCGAGCATTACCATAAACAACAATACACCTACCAAACCAAGGGTGACGATGAGTTTCTTTGTAGAAAGTTCACGTTTCCCAGTATGCCAGTTTCGCTCGTAGAGAAATGAAGTGATGTATTTAAAAAAACTCATACTACCCTAATTTTTTAAACAATGAGCCGGTGATAGCCAAGATGGCCACACCGACCGCCAACACCAGCCAAGGCTTACTATAGAGCCATGTCCACTCGACCACCAGTAGCTCAATACCTAAAAACGTGATCACGACTCCGGCAGTCGTCAACAACGCGAACAGGATTGGGAATCGTTCCAGAACGCTTTTTCTAGCTGGGTTTACATACGCCTCGAACTGCTCTTCAAGTGCCGACATTTTCGACTCCATGGTTTCAAGAACGTGCCCCGCTCTGTTGGTGATGATTTCTTTCATAGTACTAACTGTACGACGTTATGGTGTCTTAGCAAACAGTTCTTTTCCCCGCTCCCATAGCTCTGGATGTCCTTGGTCAATAAGCCAGTACCACCACTCACCACCCCATAGATACTGTTTATGGAAGCGAGTGGCTTCTGCGTAAGAAATAATATCTTCAAATACTTCTTCGTTCATGCGGGAAAACTGTGTCTCTAGGTCGACGGTTGTAATAGGTGCAATGAGCCACGGCTCCAGTGAAAGTTCTATCAGCATCGTTTCTTGTTCACCATGCAGTAACTGCATGAGCCCCTCCTTCCACCAGTACGCAAACGGAGGCAAAATGGTCCGGAACTGTCCTAGTTCTGGGTTCCAGAAGTGGACGTACACGCTGGTGCCAAACGCATCGCCGTGTTTATACGGACCGGACCAGGTACCTAGATTACCGCTGTCGGTCACGAGAAACGGTCGGGACTGATCAAGGGATCGAAACAAGGCTACTTCTTCTTCAAAAAACTTTTCATCAAAGGCACCACAGTGCTCCCTGGCAAATACCTCAAGGTACGGCTCATTTTCAATCTGCCAGTACGTGATAGCAGGACTGTCTTTATAGCGCTCTATAACTACTTCGATATACTCTAGAATCTCAACCTGCTGTTCTTCCCAGGTTAAACCCTCTGCCCAAGCGGGTATGTGACATTCTGGCCATCGTGGCAATCGTCTACCAACTGCCAAAACTACCTCCGCTCCCACCGCTTCCGCCCGAGCAATCTGGTAGTCAAGCTCGGTAAAGTTATAGGTATCGGGCTCAGGTTCTACCATTGGCCAGTGGGCCGCCAGGCGCAGGTGCCGCACGCCTAGGTCGTCAAGAAACGCGTCGAATACTTCTTGCCAATCAAGACCCAGCTCATTAGCGTAGACAGTATTAAATGACATACCATACTGAATAGTTTCTGGTTGCGGTTTGTACGCATACGCAGCAAATGCCGCTACTACCAAAAGGGTGAGCAGACATAACCATAGCAGTATCTTAAAAATATTTTTCATATTAGCCACCAAACAGGAGAACGAAACCGATTGTTATTATGGCAATAAATGACACCTTCCTAATAATAGTTTGCGAGGTGTAGTCATTTTCACCGGCACTTTCGGGTATAAAGCGACCGAAGGCGATACTAATGATAACAATAAAAGCAAACTTGAGGCCGTCGGTTGCTTGTACCACAGTCACATCACCCATGTCGGTCGCCTTGAGCAGCAAGAAGGCCGCTACCCCAGCGAGCATTTTGGCGCACAAGACGAGTACACCACCACGTTTAGAGGTCTGCTTAGTTTGCTCAGTAACCTTACTCCAATACGACGGTACCAACAGTAACGACAAGGCAAATAACACGAAACCAATGCGGGACCAAAAGAACCCATCGTCAAAACTAGTCTCTAGAAACAGCCCTTTCATGGAGATGTAATGCAGGGCAAAAAAGATACCGCTGTGAATCGAGAGTAAAGCGATCGTTTTCGTAAACCGCATCTGTGAGACCAGCAGCGTCCCGATGATCAGAAGCGACACCCCCCAAACAAAATTGCTGGGCACCGGACTCGCAAGAAGGAAGTAAGACATGCCGAAGGAAGACAGAGCAGACACTGCCCCAATGACCGGCAAGACATCCGAAGCATCGGCACGCCGGAGTGCGTCATACATGGACACTAAGGCCATGAAAAGCGTGTAGCCAGCCAGAAATGCCATCCCAACTACCTGAATAGATGGCGACTGTACGTTGGCAAAAGTCGGCGCTCCAAGCGCACTCAAACCAGGAATGAACCCAAATATGTAAATGATCACCCAAAACCCAGCGATGAGACAGGAATAAAAAGCGTAGACAAAGGGCCTTGGTAAGACCTCTTTGTCAGTCACAATGTACTTATCTAAGATCGCTACGATGGCATTAAGGAATTGCCCAAAGGTAGCCAAAAGGATCCAGGTCATGGCAGTATTGTCTCATTTTTACCCAGTTTTTGCTGCTTCGTTATCCGCATCAGGCAATCTAAACTGCCACTAAGTTTCTACGGAGTACACTTCAATCAACTCCTTGTATCGCCAAGCGCTCGGACGTATCTTTCGTTCCTGAGTTTGATAATCGATTTCTATAAGGCCAAACTTTTTCTCAAACCCAAGAGCCCACTCGTAATTATCCATGAGAGACCAGTACAGATGACCTCGCACATCTATCCCCTCTTCTAAAGCCCTCGCTACCCCTTCTACTTGCTTTTCTATGTATTCTTTGCGATCTGAATCGTCATCGTCAGCAATTCCTGCCTCAGAAACAAACATTGGTAGTTTATACTTTGACACTAACTTTAGTGCGTCGTAAATGTACTCAGGAGTATAATTCCAACCCATATCAGTTTTACGGCTGGTTAATTCTACTCCGTACTTTGAAGCTTGGTAATAATTGACTCCAACTTCATCTAGGTGAGAATAGATTCGCCCCATAAATCGGTGATTTTGTAGATAATTACTCACGATTTGACGAATCTTATTTATCGGTCCTTTGGCGGGTAAATACACATGAATGTGCTTCACTATACTTACCTGTAAGTGTGGTGCCATTTTCTTTATCTCTCTATACGCCAGATTGTGAGATTTAGACAAATTTTTAACTACGTCAAAATAATTTAGCAACGAGCTAATCTTGGATCTTTTTTTTATGACGGTACCAGTATAACTTCTCTGCCAAGGCCTAGCACTCATCTTAAAAGGTGGCCATTCTGCATTAATCCAGCCCTGCGTAGCAAAAACGTTTGGCTCGTTCATGGTAGTAACATGTCCCAACTCATCACCAAGCTGCTCGACACAGTACTTAGCGTATCTGGCGAACAGTTGTGGTGATTCGTCACTTTCAAACCCGCCCTTTTGCATAAACCACAACGGCAAGGTGAAATGCCACAACGTCACAAACGGTGTGAGGCCGCGGGCCTTAAGAGCTCGAATAACGTTTCGATAATGCTCAATCGCCACCTCGTCAAACTTCCCTTCTTCGGGTTCAATCCGGGCCCACTCAATGGAAAAACGATGCGCGTTATGCCCGAGCTGCTTCGCTAGGTCGAAATCTTCCTCATAGCGATGAAAGTGATCGCAGGCGTCGCCGCAAACCGGTACCCGACCCTCCCGGGCCGCCTCTGCCCAGTCACAATTCTCGATCCCTCCCTCTACTTGGTAGGAGGCGGTTGCAGAGCCCCAGTAAAATTCTTTTGGAAAAGTATTCATATCGTTAGTTGCTGCATCTTGCAGATGCGGTATACCTTGTCTATAGTTTGTTTCCTCTCGTCACAAACTATATGGCAAGGTCTTGCGAAAGCGTCCCACGCTTTCTCACCCCAGTAAAAATCTTTTGGAAATACTTGTTTATCATTCATATCATTTGGCTCATCTGTACTACTGTTAGTATACATGCCACGAGAAAGAGTGTGTACTCAACCGCACTGACTCGATTCAACTGTAAATACCACGATTCAATCCAATCATCCATACCATAGCGACGGATATACGCTGGTAGCTCTTTTTCAGACCAGGTGACGATCCCTCGCAACCTAGTCTCACCTGTTGGTAGTTGTGAAAATTCCTCCTCTGAAAACATGCTGTGCAAACGGTTCACTCGTCTAGAAAGGAGCTTATAATGACTGCGCTGAAGGGGCCACAAGAGCTGCAAACCCCAGCCGGTACCGTAAAGATCGTTAAGAAGATGTAGCGGAACTACAATCGCAACTACGAGACCCCAAAAGCCACCATAGAGAGCGGCTAGCACACAGACCGGTACCGCCAGCACCGGATAGTGTAACAGCGATCGGTGGTCGCGTCCTTCTTCTTTAGCACTAACTGCAACGTTACCGAATTTCACAAGTCCCGGCACTGCGTCCACATCGGGTAGATGCGAGAGCAGTAACGCGATCGGGATATACCACCATTCGAGTGCGGTGCCAGTAAGTACCTGAGCAGCCACCAGGGCGAATAGCCCGTTAGCCCAATCTGCCAGTACTGCCAGGATGTATTTCACAGTTAGTATTCGATAGCGTCTTCACTCCAATCTAAGTACTGCTTCCAGATATCATAGAGTTTGGTAGTGGCAATGACATCCTCTGCATTGTAACAGGCGATGTCGCGGAACTGTTGGCTGCGGAATAGTTCCGCGACATCATCACCGCTCACACCACCTGTTTTTGGACTCGTAATACTGTAGGCTCGGCACACGATGTGCAGACTAGCCCGACGCGGCATCGCTCCGTAGAAACTCAGTTGGTCAGCTAAGTCTACGTGCTTGGTGGCGACTTTGCGATTCATGTACCGGTCAGCCATGAGGTCAACACTCGGCTGCACTTTGTTAATCACACTGCGATGTAGAAGAAACGGAACGTCGAACATTCTGCCATTGTACGTGACGAAGGTAGTGTAGGTGCTGGCTCCTTCCCAAAACTCTGCCAACATCTCAGCTTCTGTGCGTACCTTAAGGACAAACTCTCCGACGTGTTCATCAGCAGTCGCTGTGTCACTTTGAAAATATACCGCTCCCTGCTTTCGTTCCCGGTCGTAGACAGCGATCGAGACTACTGAGCCAGTAAACGGAGAGAATCCTAGACCTTCAATAATATCTTTCTGTTTGGCCTGTCGCTCTGCTTCACTATACGAACCACGCTGTAGCCACCGCGTCAGACTCTGTTTACTCACCTCGTCCAACTCCTCCCAGCTCTCACCTACCGTCTCAATATCGAAGATAAGCGTGCCCATGTTTAGAATGTAAATGACTGCACCACTCCTTGGTAGCACCCAACTAGATATTCGCGGTCGGGACTCAGTGTATAGCGGTAACCAGCTGGGTGACGATACCCCCCGCACTCATCGACTGCCCCCTCGTAGCTGCCATAGATCGGGAAGCCATCTCGAGCATACCCGATAAGTTGCTGCGAACTCCAACTAGCGTACTGTCGTACGTCACTATTAAAGAGCAAGATGCCGCCATTGGTAACTCCCACTACTGCACTTGGTAAGCAGTTGCTGGCTCCAAGGAAAGCGGGGTTGGTCGGTAAGGTGAGGAGTGTGGTTTCTACAACCTCTACCTCAGCTGGCGTCGAGCTGCTTTGAGCCGCTGTCGTCACCTCTTCTTCGGTGTAGAACGTCCTCGTGCTACCGTCTATGTTCATACTTGCTCCCTCAAGTGGCCACCGGCCAATGTTCGGCATAGTATCGTCCGGATAAACACAATACCGTGCCTGAGCGCCTCCGGCCACTACCTCAGTACTTGAAGCCACTGCCTCGATGGCATCAGCAGCCGTGGTAACACTAGGGTCTACTAAGGTAACGTCACTATCTGCCGCGAGTCGGGCTTTGAGCTGCTCAATAATAGAGGCTCTGTCAAGTGTTTCCGTCGGCCTGGATACAGCATCGTCGGTCGTCTGCGAGGGTGCAAATGAGATCACCTCCCTAGTGCTGGCGTCACGATCTAAATACAACGTGACATTGATCGCGCTGAAGAGAAACAGGACACATACTGCAAAGAGTATAAAATCGCGGGTTCGGGGCATGTCTCTATGATACCAAACGCTGGCGAGCGAAGCTCGCCGGCGTTTGGTATAACCACCTATTTCACCAGTACTCCCTCTGGTATTTTTCCGGGATCAACGTAGAACCCTTTAAGGTCTCGCCTCCCAATGATCATTGGGAAACGCAGGTGACTACGCTCAGTGTACGAGGCGATGGAATCGACCGTGCGTCCCTTAAGCTTGAACTTCACGTTCACCGCCTTCCGTTTCTGACGACCGCTACCAGAGCGGACTTTAATCGTTTTAGGGTGATGGTCAAGGCCGAGCTCTTCTACCAGTGATACGTCTATGGAGGTTCGATAGGCACCAGTATCAATCTTGGCGCGCACGGTCTTTCGACCGCTCTCACCAAAAATAACGACCTTTTCAATAACACCGAGCATCTTATCGGAGACTTCTACCATCGACAGGTTATCGTCAGCAAATAGCTGCATCGACAGCTCGACAGCTCGCGTCACAGTCGGCACGCTGATATTTGCGATCCGCTCTAATCGTGTCCGTAGTGAGGCTTGGTTGGCGACCTGGATAGACAAACCTGGTCGAGCGTTCACTTCCAAGACCAGCGGCCCTTCGTTTTTATCGAGCACTACGTCTATTCCCACAAAACCCAGTCGAGACGCTTGCTGTGCTTTTACAGCAATCGTCAACAATTTTTCCCAGTTAGGAATCTTGATACCGTGTACTTTTGTCTTGGTCCCAGGGATCCGGTCAACAGAGCGACCTTTATAGACACCATAGGTTGTAATACCAGTACGCATATCGATCCCAATACCAACTGCTCCTAAGTGCAGGTTGGCTTTACCGTCAGAATAGATAGTCGGCACTCGCAGCATCGCCATCACCGGGATCTTGTTACATACCACAACTCGAATGTCAGGAACTCCGCCAGCACTAATCTTTTTAAAGAGCGGGTGAATCATTACTCGATCTTCAATGAAAGCGGTGTCAGGAAGATTATTTAAGGAATGTGCACCATCAAGCGATCCAAAGATCTCTGACTCGAGTTGGTCTTTAGTGATCGCTACTGTCCCGCGTTTGGTAGTACCTTTTTCTCCATCCCACTTACCGACCACTACGATCCCCCGCCCTCCGTACCCATGTGATGGCTTCAATACAAATTTTGGCGGCAGCGAAGTCCAATCAAACTTGCGAATATCATCAAAGGACGTAAATTTAGCCAAAAGACCCGTGGTGGCTACGTCATGCTCCAGAAAGCGCTGTTTGGTGGCTAGTTTATCGTCTGCAACCAACTTATCTTTACGACGGTTAAACGGTCGGACATACAGAAAGTTGCGAGCGTTCATTCCTAAAACTGCATTACTAAGTGCCATAGACTAGTTTATGAGGACATGCCATTAAAGCGGAATAATTCCAGAACCCGCAAACCAAAGTAGCGACCAATGAGTAAGTTGGCAGGGAGCGTGAGCAGCACTAACTCTGGATACACGATCAAGGTGTTTTGAATAGCCGCGCTCGTTGCCATGGCGTAACCCAAAAGACCGAGAATAATCGTCGTACCAGTTATCACAAATGTCTCCTCGCTACTCTTGTAGAGCTGTACCGACACGATCGAGTCCCCAAGGAGAATCAGGATCAAGATGGGGAAGATTGAAATATCGAGGATTCGTTCGAAGTCAAAGCCAATCGCTACCGTCAACGCAGCAAATACTAAGATTGCTAAAAAGAGCATGGACAGTGACCGTTTCGGATAAAACATAATCCGGACGTTCGAGAGTACTTTCTTTGAGATATACGAACCAAAGAGAATAGCCGCCAAAATAAATGCTCCGACAGCTACTCCGACCGCAACGAACGCAAACGCGAGCGCGATGGGGACTAGCATGTCGAGCGTCGGGAGACCGACTACCACCCGAACGAAACTTACTAGAAGCGCCAAGATCGGGGTGAGTAAGATGAGAAAGACGGTGTTGGCTGGAATACCCATTATCACTGCCTGCTGGACCCAGTAGGCCATGAAATTAAACGCTGTCGGCCGCTCGACTTGGCGCGAATCAAACAACTCCAAAATAGCCACTTTCTCATCAAGTGGTTCTGGTTGAGTAATGTCACGGTTCGCTGGCTGTGCTTGCCGTTGATTCAAAAGAGCCGCCGTCGTGTTTGTTGCTAACGACGACGTCGCCACGGTACTCGTACTACTCTCTGCAATCTCATCGGTCAGAGGCGTGTCTGCAGCCACGACGAGCATTGGACTAAGTTGTAAAATAATGAGGGCGCACAGAAAGGCGCCGGCGAAACTATTGGTCATATCTCTCTATTGAACTACCATTTGGGTAATATATCAAGGCTTTGGAGTGCGGTCACATGCTCTTGGTTAAGAGGATCGAATTTACCTATGAACAGATCGTTGAAGCGCTCCGGGTAGTCAGTCATAAACTGCCACATCTCGATGTTCCCAGCAAAATACGCTAGATCACGAGTAAAAACGGTACCAGCACTCTGCCCTGTAGTACCACGAAAGATGCGCATACAGACGTCCCAGGCGGCTGACCTGGCTCGTTCTTCGATATTTTTTCGAGAACGTAACGTGACGGTATAATAGTCGACCATACTACTGAAAACAGCTCGAAAGTCACGTGGTGAACCATCGAGACCAACCGCGAGAGAGATTGCCATGTAGCGATCAAACCCGTAAAACTCGTCCGCTCCTTCAACCTGCTGTTGCACATAACTCGCTAATCCCTCCTCACCTTTGAGATAGCCGTCCAAACCCAATCCTAGTAACAGCAAGGGCTGCTGACTGCCCTGATGAGCTCTGCGTACATGCACCCCGACCTCATGCTCAGCTAACGCTTGTGCACTGGTAGGAGTAAATGGGACTCGTCGGTTAGCGAGCGCTGCGTCACCTGGTACATGCACGAGTTTGCGGTACGGGTTGACCGCAAATCGCTGTCGTGACCCTTCTTCGTCGACAATCACTTCCCAACCGTCGATATCGTATGCACGCAGCGTTTCCTCGAACACGCGCGCCACTTCGGCTGACGAGAGAGCTTTGGCATCATCTTCTCTCACTTCAGGCAGAACGTCGTTATCAATAACAGCTTGCTTGGTGCTTATTTTTGAAAACAACTGCAACAGCCGTTCCGCGGCTTTATGGGCGTCATTTGGCACATCAGCTTCACACAAGACTTGTATTCGCTTAGCAATGTAGGCAAAAAAGTCTTTTCTGGGAGCACCATAGAGTTGTTTACTGTAGTTAAAGAAACGTGTATCATCGCCAGCACTAGTTGCCTGGAGCATCTCCAGCCGGAGATGATGATTGCCGATCTTACGGATATAGATCGACCGAACCGCTTCATTACTCTCGTACTTTTCAACCTGCTCTTTTAAAGTGCGCAGAGCATCAAGTTCTGAACAGACTGTCTGTTCAGACTTTACAAGGAAGAGAGGATTTTCAACTTCATACTCTAAGAAACGGACTCGTTCGCTCACCGTCACTTTGACGGAGTTCTGCAACCAATCAAGATCGTTCGTGCTCGTCGCGATAGCGTGAAGACGGGTAAACCACTCTTTATCTAGGACTTGGACCATGCGTGAGTATTAGAGACCAAAGCGCACGTCTGCTTCTCCAGCAGCTTCCACTCCACCAACTTCTACGGTAGGTGTCCCCGTAGCTGTTGCTGTATCTACTCCGATAGCTGCTTCGATCTGCTCACGAAACTCAGGAAACGATGTGAAATCCATCCGCTCATCATTTAGGAAAAAGGAGGGTGTACCAGTAAGACCAAGGTCGCGCGCTTGTCTAAAGTCATCATTAACCGATTCTTCGATCAAAGATGCTTTGTAGTGACGTTTAAATAACTCTACATCTAGACCAATCTCTTCGGCATAGGTGTTGAAGAAAGATATTGGGTTGCCACTGTTTGACCAGGTTTGTTGTTCTTCAAAGAGCTTATCGTGCATCTCCCAAAACTTACCTTGTTGACCGGCTGCTTCAGCTGCTCTGGCTGCCGGTACGGCAAAGGGGTGGATTGAGATAAGTGGAAAGTGCTTGTACTCAAAGGCAATCTGGTCACCATAGTCGGCCATGATATCTTGTATCACCGGATAGAACTGAGCACAGGCAGGACACTGAAAATCGCTATATTCTGTCAGTTTTACGGCTGCTGCTTCGTTGCCCTTAATATGGTCAGTAAGCACAATTCCTTCGTTTGCTTCGTTAGCTACATGGTTTGCGTATGCTATTGAACCGACGATCGCTACTACGGCAACTACAGCAAATATTTTTCCAATGTGATCTTTCATAGTATTTCGTTAATGTAAACATGAATCATAATACCAAAGCAGGGGCTTACGTCCAGCCAATTTTATAAGAGCACTCGTCATATAAAGATTTGCATAGTGTTGCTAAAGCAGGGTACTCTAGTAGGGTCTATGTACTACCTGCGAATCATGTGCTGCTTTGCACTGCTACTACTACCTCTTACTGTCAGTGCACAAGCGACAATATACGAAGAACTCAAAGAAACTGTTCCGGCAGAAGTCTTAGCTGTAACTGACACCCGTACCCGAGATATCGTCGGAACCGATACCACTATCACAGTGCAGGATATTACGGTACGTCTTCTTGAAGGTGAACAGTCTGGTGAGGTCAAACAGTTTCAAAATGAACTCGCAGAACTTAGTGTGGGCGATCGTATTTATGTCAACCGAGTGGTCAGCATCAATGGTGATGAGACGCTTATTTTAATGGACATTGATCGGCGGTATGAGCTGCTTACGTTGGCTTTGTTCGCTGTTGCGCTCATTCTCTTTTTTGCCCGCGCCCAAGGGGCGCGAGCCCTGGCTTCCCTTGCCCTGTCTATCGGTGCGATCATTTTTCTACTCATTCCGGCCCTTCTCAATGGCTGGAACCCAGCCGTAGCGAGCTTACTGATTGCTGGCCTTATCTTAGCGCTCGTGTTGTTTCTAACTCACGGTATCAACACTCGCTCGATTACTGCGTTTATCGGTACCTGGACGGCCGTTATGATTACCTGTGGTATCGCCTTCGTATCGGTACGAGTCATGAATCTTTCTGGCTTCAGCTCCGATGCGGCCGTATTTTTAAACTTTGCGACCCAGGGCTCGCTCGATTTTGCTGGCCTTCTGCTTGGGAGTATCATCATCGGGATCTTGGGAGTGCTTGACGATGTCTCGATTACGCAAGCATCGGTAGTGCAAGAGCTAAAAGCAGCTAACAATGCACTCGGTGTTAAGGAGCTCTACACACGCGCTATCAACGTTGGTCGCGATCACGTCGGCTCACTGGTCAACACCTTAGCGCTGGCTTACGTCGGTGTATCTCTACCGCTTATTCTGCTCTACGCACGAGCGGACACCGACCTTATGATCACCTTAAACCAAGAGATCGTAGCGGCTGAGCTGGTACGGATCATCATTGGCAGCATTGGACTTGTGCTTGCAGTCCCTCTTACGACCATCGTAGCTGCGTGGTATTTTGGCAAACAAACGAACGTCACCGCTGATGAGCATGGCCACAGCCACGCTCATCATGGACATAGTCATTGATTAGTATCACATCTCTGGTGCAGTACCGAGCACTACCTCAACTTGTTGTTCCTCGTCATTTCGTACTACCCTCAGCGTGACCGTGTCTCCAGCCGCGTATTGGCGTAAGATTGAAGCGAAACTCTGCTCGCTATCAAGCACCTCGTCGTCGATAGCTACAATAACATCTCCCTCCTGTAGTCCCGCTCTCGCTGCTGGTGAGTCAGAGACTACTGCTGGTTGCAAAGGAGTAGCGCCTGGGATGATCAGTACACCGAAGTCTACGTTCAGCTCTCGCTCAGCTGCTATCACTTGCGTAACCTGCTCGTAACGCACCCCTAAAAATGGTCGGCGTATCTCACCAAAGGTAGCAACGCTTTCATACACCGCAAACACAATGTCTGCCGGCAAAGCAAATCCGATATTTTCAGTGCCACCAGCGGCGGCGACGTTGACACCCATTACCTCACCGTCGGTAGTAAGCAGCGGGCCGCCAGAATTACCTTGATTGATCGCCGCATCAGTTTGAATAACTCCCTCGAGCAACTCGCTCTGTCCGAACCCCGAACTAGCGACAATGTTACGAGCCAAACCGGACACCACGCCTACCGAGACACTATTTGGGAACTCAGCTAAGGCATTTCCGATAGCTATCACCGTTTGTCCCAGTCGCGCATCCTGGCTTGAAAAGGTAAGGTGTGGAAACACCTCATCCTCAGCACCGACTACCCGCACGATGGCAATGTCGAGCATCGGGTCTCGCGCCACCACTTCTACTTCGTAACTATCACCATCGTTGGTAACAATTGAATACGATACGTCTTCTTGGTCAACTACATGACGATTGGTCACTAGGTACCCGTCTGGCGACACAAAGAACCCAGAACCGCCACCGATCTCCCGCTCTTCCGTACCGATCTGACGCTGCCGCGGCACGGCAAAGCCACGACCGCCAAACAAGCCTCCAAAGGGAGTATATTCTTCGTAATACTGCTCAATAATAAGCACCTCTGCCGTCACTACTACCGACACGACGTGCTGGAATGGTAGCATCCACCACGTCAGGGATCGCCGTGGCATTCATCCCAAATGCAGTGAGACTGTCTTGCTCGTTTGGTTCACCCTGGGTGTTAGTCGCGCCATACTCAGGTACCACATAGAGTACTACTGCTAATGTAGTCGTTACCGAGACGATCGTGCTTACAAGCACAAAGAAAAAGCTTTTGGAAATCATACGAGGTATTGTGAATTACGTACCATTATAATCATAGTATAAAACTATTGTACGCTTCTTCAAGAAACCGGAGGAAGCTCCCTTGAGGTCCTCTATATTGTAGTAGCCACCCGCTCTACTACCTCGTTACAGGGCTGTAGTCCCATGTCTCGTCTTCATCCTCATCCTCAATTTCTTGTTGGATGATTTCTTCAATAATATCTTCCAGTGTCACCACCCCTAAAAATTGTTGGTTGCGGTTACGCACCAAAGCCAAGTGTTGGCGATTTTTAAGCATCTTAGCAAGTACTCTGTCTAGCTTCTCGGAGGCTCGTACGGTCAAGTTATTGCGATCAAAAGCTTCGTTGGTTGCTTTAATGGTAATACCCTCCTCCTCGACCAGTAAGTCCTTTACGTACAGTACCCCAATAATATTTGAAACGTCGCCTTCATAGACTGGCACTCGAGAGAAGCCACGTTCGTTAAGCACCTCGAACAAGTCGTTATTAAGTCGCTGGTTGAGCTCCACCATAAACACGTGCTCAACCGGGGTCATAATCTCCCGCACTTGTCGATGTGAAAATTGTAGTGCCCCGTGTAGGATGCGCTCTTCATCGGCATCGATCTGACTATGTTCTGAGTCTTCATGCTCTGAGATTATCTCCATCAACTCACTATGCGAATACATAGTTGGCATCTCGGCGCCTAAAAAGCGATCGAGTAGGTACACAATAGGGTACGCCACCGGGTAACAGATGATGATGACGATCCTCGTAAACCAGGCGGTTCTGGCTCCAAACCAGATAGCGTAGCGAGATATAACTGCCTGAGGAATAATCTCTCCAAATAACACAATCAGTGCAGTGGCTGTAATACCGGCAACGATTCCTGAGGCTATCGAGCCGAGATAAATCGATAGAGTAGTATTGACGAGCACATTACCGATGAGTAACGTCGTCAGTAGCAAATTCCCACGTTGACGCAAAGGTAGGATTGTTTTGGCATCTCTATCACCCTGGCGAGCCCGTCGGCGCAGGGTTTGTACGTCAAGTGACAGCAATCCCAACGTGAGACCAGAGAACATGCCAGAAAGCAGAACAAGAATAACTGAGATGATGTAGGCCATGTCTGTCGATTAGGTGGAGGGGTTTTTGGTCAAGTGTTTTTTGATAACTGGCGCCAACGAAGCATACCAAAGACCGTACCCTTCGTCACTTGGATGTAAGCCATCCCACGCCATATACCGATCAGGTTGCTTTGAAAAAGGATCCTCTGCTGGAGGCTGGTAGAGATTGACGTAGGTAAGTTGCTCATGGGTAGCTGCGAGCTGCTCCATTCGCTCGTGGTAGTCGCGGGTCAGCTCGGTATACATCTGCGCTTCTTCACCAGAAAACGCAGGAGCTGCCCCTACATTGCCGGAACTAATCAGAACAATATGGTCGGTATGGCCGTCAAGAAGTTCGAATAGGGTACGAGCGTCTTTTTCAATTTCCACTACTGACCGCTTTTGTAAGATATCGTTTCCTCCAAGTTGCAGGAGGATCAGGTCGTACTCCACAAGCAGTTGTTCCCGCACCCGCTTTGTTGCATCTGCAAACGTATCACCATTGACGCTCCAGTTTGTAATCTTATAGTCTGTGAAGTCGGTTCCGATTCTGCCCGCTATCGTTGCTCGTTTGTTGGTAGCCCCAGTTCCGTACCCGGTACTATCTCCTATTACCAACACACTTCCCGCTCCCGTCCCAGCTTGTTCAAAGGGTGAGATACGAGCAATCAGATATATGGTTTTTAGAAAACGCCCGTGATCAACAACTAGGTATGCAATAACTGCGATAACAGCAACTGCTATAGCTCCAAATATGATTCTGATAAGTAGTGACATATGGTTTATGACAGGCGAGGATTTTTAAAGCATTAAAAATCGTCGGTGGTTAGATAGCGGTTGTGTGCTGATTCCCGAGCAATAGTTGAGGTCGGTGCTGGGCCGTAGTCATGACCAGGATACGCTACCGTTTTTGGTGGCAACAGTTTGAGCATCTGTAATGAATCATACAATACTTTTACATGCTCTTCACTGGTTCGACCACACCCCTCTACAGAAAATGTATCACCGCTTATAAGTTGAGGAGCCCTGGCTTGGGCTGCTTCGTAGTCTATATACAGACATATCGAGTCGATACTATGCCCTGGGGTGTACAACACAGACACATCGCACTCTCCCAACTGTAATTCCATATCTGCTTCAAGTGGCTTTACGTTTCGATGGGATACAGCTGACACACCAGACGCATGAACGTAGATAAGTACTGGGTAGCACTCTAAGCACTCTGTCAGGGCGTCGAAATGATCAGAGTGGGCATGAGTGAGTATGACTCCTCGTATCGTAAGCGAACATTGCTTGCAGTATTCATAGACAGCTGCCATATCCCCTGACGGGTCGACAATGGCTGCTTCGAGTGACACGTCATCGTAGAGCGGGTACGAGAAATTCGAATCAAATCCCTCTACTAAAAACTGTCGCACTAAAATCATAGTCGAAAATCCGTACGTTATTTAGGATGCCACTTATCATCGTCCCCATTTTCATATTTTTCCTTAACTGCACTCCAGGCCACTTTATGTGCAACCTCTTCTTGCGAAGCTTTACCACGTCTCTCATCTGGGTCAGCGTACTGCTCTAGAGCACTATTGAAGGCTTCTTTATACATGTCTTGCGCATGAGGCACGTCACGTCAAGCTCTCAGTACTGGCTCTGGCAATTCGTCTCGATTATTATAAGGCATACTATGAGTGTACAATACTACTCTGAAACAGAGCTGAAGTATCTATACTACCCCACGCTTACTCATTGCCTAAGGCACTCCGCAGTCAGGTGTCTAAACAAAAGACCATCTAAACAGCGGGCCATCGGCCCGCTGTTTCTTTTCTATCCTCGCTTTCGTTCACTTTCCTTCAGCTTCTGCTTTCGCAAACGAATACTCTGTGGACACACTTCAAGGTATTCGTCGATCTGCATGATCTCCAGTCCTAACTCAATCGAAAGTGACCGATGTGGGGTAAGGACTACCGCATCATCACTACCTGATGCACGCATGTTCGTCAGCTGCTTCCCTTTGGTTGGATTAGCAACCATCTCCTCACCTTTGTTGGTATTACCAAACACCATCCCTTCGTACACTTCAGTCCCCGCACCAATATACAACTCACCCCGATCTTGTAGGTTAAAGAGTGCAAACGCCAGCGCTTTACCGTTAGCCATTGATGTCATCGAGCCAACTTGTCGTTTCTTAATCTCACCAGCGTGTGGTCGAAATTCTAAGAATCGTGAAGCCAAGATCCCCTCCCCTTTGGTATCTATAATAAACTGATTCTTATAGCCCAAGAGGCCTCGTGTCGGACCTTCAAACAGTAGCCGAACTTGATTTTCGTGCGGGATCATATTTTGCATAATAAAGCCTCGGTTGCTAAGCCGCTCGATAACGGCACCTTGATAGTCAGAAGGGATATCAATGGTCACTTCTTCAAACGGTTCCATTTTGACCCCATCCACTTCTTTGACGATCACCTGTGGTTGAGACACCGAAAGTTCGTATCCTTCTCGGCGCATATTCTCAAGTAAGATAGCAATATGCATCTCTCCACGTCCTTTAACGTCGTAGGTATCACCTTTATTTTCCACTTGCAAACCTACGTTGATCTCAAGCTCTTTCTCTAATCGCTCACCGATCTGACGACTCGTCACATACTTTCCTTCTCGGCCAGCAAGCGGTGATGAGTTTACCAAAAACGTCATAGCTACTGTAGGCTCGTCAACATTGATAGCTGGCAGTGGTTCAGCTGCTTCGGTATCGGTCAACGTATCGCCAATGTTAATTTTCTCCAGACCCGCGATCAGTACGATGTCACCAGCAAATGCCTCATCCTGCTCCACCTGTCGCACCCCTTCGTAACCAGAGAGCTTCACGATCTTCCCCTTGTAACTATCCTCGCCCTTGTGCTTAATGATTACCTGCTGGCCTTTCGCTACCTTACCTTCGTAGATACGGGCAACCGCTAGACGGCCTAAAAAGTTATCGTAGCCGAGATTAAATACCTGCGCTCGTAACGCCTGGTCCTCTTGGTAGCCAGGAGCTGCTGGTACGTGTTCAATAACTGTATCGAGTACTGGAGCTAAGTCAGTCAGCTCGTCAGACAGGTTTCGTTTCGCCACTTTATCTCGACCAATCGCATAGACCACAGGGAATTCTGACTGCTCGTCGGTAGCTCCGAGTTCCCAGAACAATTCTAAGACTTGCTCTTCACACCGTTCTGGGTCAGCTGCTGGCTTATCAATCTTGTTGATAACCACGATCGGACGATGACCGAGTTCTAATGACTTCTTAAGCACAAAGCGTGTTTGAGGCATAGGTCCTTCCTGAGCATCTACCACCAAAAGAACACAGTCGATACTCCGCAGTACACGCTCTACTTCAGACCCAAAGTCCGCGTGACCAGGCGTGTCAACTATGTTGATCTTGGTGCCTTTGTAGTCTACTGAGGTATTTTTGGCATAGATAGTAATACCTCGCTCCTGCTCAAGCGCGTTATTGTCCATAGAAGCGTCGCCATCTCGCGCTCCGGTAAATTCCATTAGACCATCAGTGAGAGTAGTCTTCCCGTGGTCAACGTGAGCAATGATGGCAATATTGCGAATTTCTTGTGTCATAGTAACTGGTAGGTTTGGTTTAAAATAAAAAGACGCTTCTAGGCAAGCGCTGAAGTGGCAGTAGTATGCCTGTATACTCACAAAAAAGCAATGGAAAAGAGCGGCGCCTTTGGCGCCGCTCTTTTCCGTCTTGCACTAGAGTATCACTATTCCCCTCCCACAAATGTTTCTACCTCCGCAGCAGACCGTAGTCGGTCTAGCACTGCTTGTGTTTGTAACTGCTCATACTCAGACTCAAGCTGAGCTACGATATCTTCACGCACGTCTTCTAATTGCGGTAGATCTACTCCTTGTGAAGCTACCTCGTCGTACCGTGCCTGTATTTCTTCATTTGAAACTATATAGTCAGGTCCAAGTTCTGGAGTATTTGCTAGATACGCTTCTACCAGAAACTGTTCCCGGATACTTTGCTCAAAATCTTCACGAGTCACGCCAGCCTGACTAAGTGCTTGCTCTAACCCTTCTTCACCACCGAGTTGGGACAGGTAACTCTCAATCTCTGCTGCTACCTGTGTTTCATCTACCGTTACCTCAGCGCTGGCGGCTGCTTGTGCCAATAGCTCAGTGTTCACTAAGATATCGAGCGCCTGAGCTTCAATCTCTGCCTGAACGCTTGGATCGCCAGTTGCAACACCCTGCTGGGTACTAACCTGGAATGCTTGCGTATATGCTGCCACATAATCTTCTCTCAGCACCTCTTGGCCGTTGACGGTTGCAACTACTTCCGGCACATCTTCAAAGGTTGGCAATGGTGCCTCTGAATCGAACGAGATGTCCGATGCACCGGTTTCAGCACCTTCATCATCTGAAGTTTGGCTTATACCGGCCCATACTAACGCGCCAGCTATCAGGACGAAAACGATTGCTAGAGCAATTTTTCCTCCTTTGCTTGTTTCACTTTGTGTCACAGCAGCAGATGTAGTTGCTTCAGGAACTGTTGCCGACGCAGTAGCCTCTTTTGAACTTTCTGCTGTGCCACTGTCTGATTCTGTCAATGGAGCCCCATTTGCTGGAGACTCATTGGTATCTTTGTGTTTGTTTGTATCGTCCATAAGATCAAATTATTGTAAGCAATTCCTCTTAGAGTAGCATGTCAAATTAGGTGTGCAAACCACAGGGCTTAAGAACTACAATAACGCTTCTTTCTCATTGCGTGACATGGTTTTGATGACATACTCTCGCTTAAGCGCCTCGCTTCTATTTGGAGCCTGCTCTACATAGAGCAAAACTACGGGTCGACGTGACTTCGTGTATTTTGCTCCTTTATCGCCAGTGTTGTGTTCTGCTACCCGGGCATCAACATCTTTTGCGATTCCTGTATATAGTGTTTCATCGGCACAACGTACCATGTAGACATAATACGTATCAGACATGTTTAAAAACGAGCCTGATTTGTACATGTTGCGTGCTGCTGCGCTTCATCAACCACCGCCCGCATCACAGCCACCACCTCGACCGGATTACTGCCGACTGCGGTTTCGTTAGAGAGCATAGTTGCACTCGCCCCATCGAGCACTGCGTGAGCTATATCGGAAATATCAGCTCGCGTCGGGTCTGTGTCATCTATCATTGAGGTCAACATCTCTGTGGCCACTATCGCTGGCACTCCGGCCGTAATCGCTTCCCCCAGCAGCGCCTTTTTTACAAATGGCAACGTATAGTACGGCACTGCTTCACCAAGGTCACCTCGTGCCACCATGAGACCGTCTGCGGTTGTGGCAATCGCTTCTTTGTTGGTCACCGCTTCCGAGCGTTCAATTTTAGCGATCACTTTTGAATTAGAGCCCACTTCCCGAAGCTGCGCCCGTAACGATTCTATGTCAGCCGCATCTTTTACAAACGACTGTGCAATATACTCGATCGAAAGATCCGCGAGCGCTGCCACATCGGCTCGGTCTTTAACGGTCAGCACGTCAAGCGACTCGCTGAAGGTGTGGGTGGAACCGGTTTGTACCCGTGGTCCAGATATATCTTGAATGATCGGGACTACGCGACCTACTCGGTCGGCTGCTTCGCGAACCATAGCAACGAATGCTCGATGCTCTTCATGTGTTCCCCACGAGAAGTTAAGTCGGGCAATACTCATCCCGGCAGTAATCATCCGCTCGATAGTGTCGATATTATTACAAGAGGGACCGATGGTCGCGATGATCTGAATTGGTTGCATAATTAGCCTAGTATAGCGCGAAGTCGCTCATATTTCACTGCTCGGTGCGGTGCGGTCGGTGCACCAGCTTTAAGACCGAAACATTTCGTACCGACTGCTAAGTCGGCAATAAAATCATCCATCGTTTCTCCGCTACGGTGACTCACGATACACTGTATTTCCTCGCTATAGGCATAGTCCATAGTAGCCAGCGTGTCACTCACCGTACCGATCTGGTTCGGTTTAACGATAAGGGCTCCGACAGCGTCTTTCGCGACTGCTGTCCGAAGGGTTTCGACGTTTGTGGTAGTGAGATCGTCCCCGATGAGCATCACTTCCCTCAGTCGGTCTTTGTAGGTAGCAAACGCCTCGAAATCATCTTCAAAAAACGGATCCTCTACGTAGCGCAGCGCTGGCACTGCTCTTTGCAAGCCTTCATACCAATGCTGTAAGTCTGCCGTTGTAAGCGGCGTAGTTTCAAGTGTATAGGCACCATCACTGTAAAACGAGCCAGCAGCCATGTCTGCACCGATGGAGACCGCTATCTCTGGCGAGACAGCTTCAATGGCCGCTGCTACGTGTGTAAACGATGCCAGCGGATCATGGTTAGGAATGATGAACCCACCTTCATCTCCTACTTTTACTTTGGCTGCCCCGTAAAGCTGCTTTAATTGTTGACCCAGTTCTTGCTGCACGTGACGCACTACTGTCAATGCTGTAGCCACATCGTCAGTTTCGGGGATGATTTGATGTTCTTGGATCGCACTGCCATAGGCAGCGTGTTTGCCGCCGTTGATAAGATTGACAAATAAACGTGGAGCTGTGCTTTGGGTACGATGCGCAAAGAGATCAGCGATATGTTCATGGGTTGCCACCCCCTTTACCTGAGCAGCTACTTTTGCCACTGCCACACTCACTCCAAGTGCGACATTACCCCCAATAGCACTGAAGTCATGAGTGCCGTCCACTGCTTTCAACTTAGCGTCAATAGCAGCCTGATCGACAACCGACATCCCATGAAGGGCCGGCAAAATAGTCTCTTTAAGTAGTGTATGTGCTGCTTGCGGCGGTACCGCTACCACCTCCCTCGCTCCAGTGCTGGCGCCGCTTGGTACAGAAAATGTACCCGTGAACTCGCCCGCGTACACTGTAACCGCTACCGTTGGTGTACCGCGGGAATCTTTCACGACAGCCACCGAAATATCATCGACAGTAGCTGCTGAAGCTTGCTTGGCGGTAAGCAGCAGCATGAGGTCTGAGACATTTGATTCCAGTGGACCAGTCATGATATGTCCACCTACAGCTTTAAAGAATGGAAACGAATCAAAACACTCCATATGCTCCTCTCGGCTCACTCCTGCTTCGAGTGCTTTTTGCTCAGTACTGGAGTCAACGAGAGCTCCCGCAGCTTCAGTGTTATCGCGACCATCTGAAGCTACTGAAACAAATACCTGCCCCGGAGCTAGCGCCGGAAGCACTGAGAGCGCTAAAGCATCATTGCGACCACCTTTCCCTGTACAGTCCTTGGGTACTGACAGTACTGTCTCACCACCGATACACAAGGCTTGGCCAGGCTCACGGGCGTCAGTGATGATTGCAGCCACTTCTTCGGGTGCTGCATAGAGAGACGATGTAATAACCTCCGCCTCATACCCGAGCTTCGTGGCAGTGGCACTCATCGCCGCGAGGGCGGTTTCGTTCGTCACTAGTGGAATATTGTGTACTTTTTCAAAATAGCGTTCCTCTTTAGGTGTTTCGGTGAGTGAGTATGTACCGAGGTTGTAGCGCTCTATAATGGCCTGCGCGTCTTCCTTTGTTGTGGTGTCAAAATAGGTTGGCCCTGACGCCACGGCTGAGAGATCGCCGCCAGGCACGTCAGAAAATATAAGTCCGATCACCTCTGCAGGATAGAGCGCTTTTGCGAGCCCACCACCTTTGAGACGAGACAGGTGTTTGCGGACGACGTTAAGTTCCTCGATAGTACCCCCAGAAGGTAAGAACGAGGAAAACAATTGCGTACTTTGATCACACTCACCCATACTTGAACACAAGAGTGCCGAACCACCACCAGAGACTATCACTAACACCAGATCGTCTTTAGTGGCCTTATGAGCCACTTCCTCGATATGTTTAGTAGCAGTATAGTTAAGACTCGACGGGAGGGGGTGCGTACCAGCATAGGTGTCGACTACGTCGCACACCTTTTCGGCAATACCGACCACCGCCCCTTCTTTGACCCGGCCTTCTAGCAGCTGTTCCAACGTCTGTGCCGCTACGCACGCGACTTTACCAAAACCAACTATATAGACATGCTCGTACGCTAAGAGAGAAAATGTCTGATCATTAACCTGCAGCACATCTTCTTCTACGGTGACCGCAGCGGTAATCGCTTGGCGAGTACCAATTGCAGCTAGTCCCGCTTCCACAATCGTCAGCGCATCTTTTCGAACTGGTGTACTCCCCAGTGCAGCAGCATTTTTAATGATACTCATACGCGGTTTTGCACCCTACCGTTACTCCAAGCGGTAATGTTGGCTATGGTGGTGTCAGTGATCTCTCGTTTGGCTTCTTTAGTATTGAAAGCAATATGTGGAGTCACAATAACGTTCGGCAGACCGATAAGCATGTGATTCTCTACGAGCTGACGCCACATCGCTGCATCGACACCAGGGCGTGCGATCAACTCAGCCTCTTCAAACAACTCATGTTCACCCTCAAGTACATCAAGCCCTGCTCCTTTGAGCTTCCCGTGCTGGAGCGCTTTGAGTAACGCCGTAGTATCAACTACCTCTCCTCGTGCAGTATTGATGAGGTAGCTGCCGTGCTTCATTTGTGCAAAGCGGGTTTCATCAATCAGGTGATGCGTCGCTGGTATCGATGGCACGTGCAGCGTCACCACGTCAGCGAGCGATAAAAGCATTTCGAGTGAACCATACGTAACGTCACAGGTTGCTGCAAATTGCTCATCTGGATGCACGTCGTAGGCAACAACGTTCATACCGAGACCCTGACCGATCTCACAGACGTTCTTTCCGATCGCTCCAGTACCTACTACCCCCAAAGTCTTTCCACAGAGATCGAAGCCTTCATAGACAGATAGATCGTCGGGCAGGTCGTTATCCTTAAGGTCACCATACGCATGAAACGCGTGACGCGAAAGTGCGAACAACAGTGCGAACGCGTACTCGGCCACAGTGCGGGTGCCGTAGTGCGGCACCCGCACCACCTCAATACCACGTTCACGGGCAGCATCCATGTCGATATGATCGTATCCAGCCGAACGAGTGGCAATGAGTTTGCAGTTCGGTACACTCGCAAGTACATCTCTCGTGATCCGATAATCAACAAACACTGAGAGTACCTCGACGTCGTCGCGTACCTCTGGTGACTCACTCAGCACATCGTGCGTATCGTGTACGGTAGCGTTTCCAAGATGACTACGTACCCACTCAATCTCACCAGGATACGGTCGAATGTATAAGATCTTCATACTGCTATTGTAACGCTATTGCGCAGCGTCTGCAGGCGACTGGGTGGATTAGTGGACTACTCCACCACACAAACTTGTGCTGACCGGATTCCTTGCAGTAGCTTATAGCAAGCAAATACCAGCAAGCTCACACCAAGGAGGCCGAACTCAGCTCCATGCAAGGGCAGGAAGCGCAGCATAGCGGCACCGCCAAAAGCAGCAAACATAGTTGTCAGTACTAGCGACCCGCACGCCGCACAACCGATACCTAACAGCGCCGCCACCAGACCAGACACGCTACTTACATGCACAACGGTTTGTCGCTGCCCGCCATTTGGTCGCGCTTGCCGAGAACGAATATACGCCACCAACAAAGCCATCTGGATGCCAAACAACACCACGATCGCAACTAAATACGTTGCCGTTACGGTTGAAAAACCAGTAAACAGGTATCCGTACAACAAAAACAAGATTGACACTTTATCAACCCAGGTACTCACCTCAGACATCCAAATAGTGGCAATGATAGAGCTGTTGGGAACCCACATCACGAGCGAAAACAACAACCATGCAGACGTCAGTGCAACGGCGCTCATCGCTCGCGTGAATAACACTTCTCCTAATGTCACTAGATACGGCACGAGGTAAGTATACCAGTCACCTTCTCTACTGTGCACCTACTGGCTACTCAAGCTGAATGGGGATCTCAAGGGCAGCGTCATTTTCGGGGAGGCCTGACGGGTTGCTCTTGTGGAAGATAAGGGTTCCGCGGTTTGAAGGGGCATTGGAGTTGCGCTCATACTCGATCGTGCCACTAAACGGCACGAAGTCTTCAGTCATCCAAGCACCTTCAGCTTCAGCGATCCCCTCTCCGATGATGAGACCGTCCCAATTAACAACCATGACTGGGAATGATGCCTCAAAGTACCACGGACCCACCGCTTCTCCACTAAACGTGATCGGGTTGGTCACCGACGAACCAGGTTCAGGAGAGGTTACCCTTATACGGTCAGCCACCGCGTCGATCTGCGCTTGCACATCGTCTGGCACAGAGCTACTCTCAGACGGTGTGTTGAAGGTGGCACTCAATGAACGTATGACACGACGTATCTCTTGCTGGTAACGCATCTGCGCAGTTTCACTACCTCGGGCACTGTAGCCAAGGTCTAAGACCACTACCGCTCCCTCAGACTCACCGACGACTTCCGCTATGTGGGTGACAGGCGTATTGCCAAGCTGACTTTCCGTCTCGTAGGTAAGCGCGTCATACCCAGCGATCTCAGCTGCGGTCGTAGCCATGACGGGGTCTGCCTCCGCAACATATGCTCCCAGTGAATCTGCTGACATGAACTGCATACTCATCGTATAGCCGTCAGTAATCTCTGTCGCCTCCTTACTGTCTGGACCGACATACGTTACTTCAAAAATAGCTGACTGCACTTGTGACACTGTCGCCGCGGGTGGATACTCGAAACTAAACTCAACCGCTTCAGTATTCCCCGTATAGGTCAGCCAGTTCGTCGCATCACTGGTGTCATGTAGTTCTTCAGAAGAGGTAGTGTTCTGATCGGCATTAGTACTTGCCGTTTCTCCATCACCATCTATACCACTCACTAGAACGATGAGTAGTAACCCGATAAGGATAACGCCAATGATTGAAATGATTGCTTTCATACTTTGTACTGTACCTGACAAACTGAAGTATGCCTGAATTTAACTACAGTACACCTGTTGAGGATAGACGTTATGGCAGCGGATACTCTGCACTTGCGATGGTCGTAGGTGCAACGAACATATCATCTCGTTCATCTACGACTCGGATGATGTGGCCCCAGATATTTGAATGGGTACTACGACGCTGCCAAGCATCTACTACGTAGCGTAGGGTCAGCGAGTATCCGTCGGCGACCGGAGTAATGTAGACGTTCGGATCAAGCACGTGACCCTCGACATAATAGTAGCGTTCTAGGCGCGTCAAACTTTTATCGGCTTCTTCTATGAAGTCCTTGGTGTGTTCCTGTCCGATCTCACCGAGAAGACGCATCGCCTCTTCCCAATTACTTTCGGGAGTAACAACGAGTTTCAACTCATCCCAGAGGTACTTATGTTGCTTCGTATAGTTGCGCACTGGCTGGTGCAGCACGGAACCATTTGGCACCGAGACGATCCGGCCAGTTGCCTGGTCAGCGTCAATCCAGTTACGCACTTCAAGTAACGTTGTATAAAACAACCCGATGTCGATAACATCTCCAGTCACTCCGTTCATCTCAATCCGGTTTCCAACTTTAAAGCTCCCCCCCTAG
>Ga0136601_1000225_pt1 | contig 27673 bp, 30 predicted proteins | sample AntRauMFilla2699_FD_181020 | JGI IMG/M metagenome (GOLD analysis project Ga0136601, IMG submission 181020) | Saline lake microbial communities from Rauer Islands, Antarctica - Metagenome Filla 2 #699 | ecosystem: Environmental > Aquatic > Non-marine Saline and Alkaline > Saline | place...
GTTTTTTTAAGTCACCGTAACGACCTTTGTTTTCCTCGTACACAGGTGCCAGTTCTGTCTCAGTTTTAAGTAAGCGATGAATATTGTAAACATGTTCAGGTCGTTCGCCCTCTGAGTCTGTGACCATGCTCATCACTGCTTTCTCAACTTGTTGAGGTGAGCCAAAAAGCGGAATGACGTTACCTTTGCTTTTGCTCATCTTTTGCCCATCGGTGCCAGGCACTACACCCACTTCATCAAGGATCATTTCTTTGGGTTCCTTGAGTGTTTCTCCAAATGCTCGGTTAAACTTACCGACGGCTTCGCGAGTGTATTCAAGGTGCTGGCGCTGGTCCTCTCCGACCGGCACTACGTCGATGTCGTAGAGCGTGATGTCAGCTGCTTGAAGCATCGGGTACGTGAAAAGTCCAGCGTTGGCTTCAAGTCCTTTGGCTACTTTGTCCTTGTACGCGTGTGCTAGTTCGAGAAACGGTACAGTAACGAGACAGTTAAATATCCAAGCTAACTCCATATGATCTTGGTTGTCTGACTGACGAAAAATGATGCACTTTTCGGGGTCTACTCCAGCCGCGAGGTAGTCTTTCACTACATTTATAGTGTTCTGATGCATGGCTGCAGGATCTCGCAGTGAGGTAAGGGCGTGGTAGTCGGCCACCATCAAGTAGCTTTCATACTCTTCGTACATTTCTACAAAGGGTTTTAGTGCACCAAAGTAGTTACCAATATGGAGATCGCCCGAGGATTGAAGGCCGGTTAAAAGTCGTTGTCGTTGCATAGAATCGAAGTGTAGCAGATAAGAGAGGTCTGGCAATTGACACGCACGCTTTACATCTGCAGTGGCAACGAGAGTGTAAAGGTCGATCCTTCACCTGGTCCCGCAGAGGTAACATGGATACTTCCCCCCATCTCAGTCGCCATCTTTTGGGCGACAAACAGTCCTAGTCCGGTACCCGTGACGTTAACGGTGTTTGCATTTTTAGCTCGCTGAAACTTTTCAAAGACACTTTCTAGTTCATCGGCTTCCATACCAATACCAGTATCAATAATATCGACGTGGATCTGCTTGCCCTTAAGGTCGTCATGTACAAAGATCTTGATGGAACCTTTCTGAGTGTATTTGATCGAATTATTTACTAAGTTGTGTAGGATCTGTCTGGTCTTTCCAAGGTCCGCGTTAACGATGCCGTGCCCTTCTAACTTTGACTTAAAGGTAAGCAAGAGTCCGTGCTTCATTGCTTCCTGGCGCTTATCATCAGCCACCCTACTGGCTTCGGTCTTTAGGTTGAAGTCAGAGAGTTCATATTTCATATTACCAGCTTCGATCCGGGAGACGTTAAGGTAGTCTTCGACAGAGCTCGCCATGGTACTACTAGAGTCTGCGATCCGTTCGACTGCCCCCTGTGCTTTTGCCGGCAGTTTGCCAAACGAACCGTCAAGTAGCATCGATGCGTAGCCGCGGATGGAGGTAAGAGGGCTGCGTAGTTGATGCGAAGCGATTGAGACAAACTCGGACTTCATCTTATCGAGTTCACGCAATCGTTTGTTTGCACCGGCTAGCTTTTTTGCCAGCTGCTCGATCTCTTCCTTCTGTTTAATTTCTCTTCGCACTGAACGGATCAGGAGCGCTCCAGCGATAGCCGTGAGTGCTAAGGTGACAGTTGTCAGTATAAGCGTCGTGCTCGTTGAGTTAGCATACGTGTACTGCGAAGCGACGAGTATCAGAAGTGCCACCATGAGCGCATCTGCAGCGTGAGCGCCTACATTGAAAGCCTTAAAGCGAACGATTAGAATACCAATTAGTACCATGAAAATCGTCATGCTAAACAGACTGAAGAGTTCTGCTCTTGAATCTTGTAATAAGCCTATAGTATTAAGATATGCAACTATTGACGTAGTTGAAATAAATGAAAATAAGAAAAGCTGTATACCTGTACCCATGAATATAATCTGCTTTTTATAACTTGCGTCAGCTGTTCGCCAGCGGTTAAGAAGTAGTACAGAAATCCATAAAATTGCTACATAACTTAAAGAAGTGTAGTACACCTTATACCATAGACCTTCGTAGGCAAAGGCGTCACATAGTGTCAGGTCAAATCCAGAAACATTTAAATTTGTATGAGCAAAAATAAATACTGGAGTAAGAAGTAGTAAAAAAATTACTTTCATCCAATGCGGAATGTTTTTCTGATTTAGGTAGACATATATAAAGTAGATGCTAGATATGGAAATTAAAGCTGCAGATACTGCAAAAACTGGCCATATCGTTAGTAAAAGTGAGCTATTGGTATTGGTCCACGCAAACAGACTGCCAAATACCCAGATAGCAAAGGAAAAACAGATGAGTAAAAGCAACCTGTTTTGTAGGCTTTTGGGATTGTTAAGAAAAACAAAAGTGCCAACAAACAAAGCTAGAACTAGCGCTGGAATATGAGAATAATAAAGCAGTTCTGGCAAGTCAGAAGCAAAAAAGAGATATTGAGGAGGATCGTAAAGGTAACAATTCATATCACTAGTTGTTTATATCATCACATTGACCTACCCCATCCGTACTGGGGTCACAAAATAAATTTTTGCATGTAGTGTCATTATTGCAACTATATGCCGCATCGCATACTGTTACATCTGCACCGCACATTTCATGGAGCTGTGCTGCCTCTCGTTCTATTACTGAGTAGAAGAACGGGTCATTACAATCGTCATTTTCGCAATATACAAAACAACTTTGGGTTTCCGGGTCGCAGTCACTTTCGAAAGCCACTAGATAATTTTGCTGAATATTAAAGCGGTAGATTGTAGCACATACGAAAAGCAGCGCCATTGCACAAATAATAAGTGCGTAATAATGTAATTTTACATAATTTAACATAGAACTCCTGCGCTTTAAGTATAGCAACTCCTTCTACTTAAGTTGCAGTAGTTGTTAATAATCTACCCTAGAGATATCCAAGTGAAGCAAAAATATCAAAGTCATCATTTTGTACTACTGTACACTCCCCGCTTCTTGTAATTATAAGCTCCTTAGGTTGTCGTATAAGGCAATGCCCTGGAAAATTTCGAGCTGCACCTATCAAACTTTCTTGATAGGCACCTGTATATGGAATGGCAACATATCCGGAAAATGATTGTAACGTAGGTAACAAAATATCTTCAGAGTTAAAAAAATCTTCAGGATCACAAGTTATACCAACACATTTTACTGGTTTTGTTACGGTGGTATCAAGTCCATCTAACGGAATCAAAGGAAACTTCTTCTGTGGATCTAAATGCAACTCAGGTAAGATGTTAAGTGAACTGCCATTCATGATATACCAAGTGAAGTCTGCGTTGTTGTCTTTTTCTAAGAGTACTGAAAGTATATGAAATTGAGATTCTTCAACCAAGAAACGTCCACATTCATTCATAAGGATCGGTACATTGTTGTTTATATCTCCTTCTTTAATGATCTGCCTAAACAAAGCCGTAAAATAATGAAGGTAAAAATCCTCATTTACTTGCGAGCGAGACGGAAGTCCTCCACCGACATTTATATAGCGTACACACAAACCTTTTGTCCGGGCTATCGTGTAAGTTTTAAATAAGTTTTGGAGATCATTGACGCGCTGATTGACATCATTAAAAGTATTTGCCACGTGCATGTGTAGCATGTCTAACTCTATATGTTCACACTGTTGTATACGCTCTAGTGCCTCGGGGATGTTCTCAATAGAAATACCAAATCTTTCCGCTACTTGTTGACCTTCTCTATCAGTAAATGAAGTAATGCGTAAACCAATCCGAAGATGTTGCTTGGTTTTTATGAAAGAATCTAGTTCCTCTAAAGAATCCACAACTGGAAGTATGTTGTATCCATCTGCGTGCAGCTTTAGAAGTAGTTTGAAGTACTCTGTTGCTTCGGTCTTGAAGCCGTGACAAACAATAAGATCTTCTTTTCCTATAGCGGCACCTTCTGTTAAAAGTTGCAAATCATATCGTGATGAAGCCTCTATAAAATCTGTATGAATAAGCGCTTCGCTGACGAACCTTTGGTGCTGGTTAGCTTTTATAGCGTACCCGCACATGTATTTATTTTCTGGGTACGAAGTGTTCGAGGCTGCTCTTTTGGCGACTGAACATAAAAAAGAGTGATTTTTTTGGAGTTGACCTTCGGCATTGATTTTCAATGGCGTGCCATGCTCTTCTACAATATCAATCAGCTTTAACTCATCAAAGAAAAGTTCACCCTTTCGAGCAGAAAAAGTATTGGTATCTTCAAGGTCTTGTCTAGTAGTTTTCATCACGTCGTAAATCTGAAGTAGTACAATGGTGACCGCCTTCTAAAACATCACAATAAGTCAGTTTGTGTGGCAATACAGTGAATCCATTCGTTTCAAGTTGTTTAATGTAGCTGGTCTGATCACTGTCGACGACTATTGTGCTCGGGTTGATTGAAAGTGAATTCATACCAATCCATTTAGAGGATAATCCATTGTTTTGAGTAGCGTCAATTATGTCTGGGAATATATGGTTACGAGATTGCAGTGGTGGTGGTAGTAGATCTGTATTTGTAATACGTTCTGGATTTAGTGCAACTGTATCATAATTTAGTATAGAGATCGTCGTATCAAGATGAGTCCCGTTATAAACCTCTAATGGATAGACTTCAACTTCAGGATATATAGTTTTAATCATACTTTCGAGCCAGTAAAAACCTGCCCAGTTACCGCTGTGCGAAATTTGATAATATAAAGCATTTCGCTCACCGTCTATAAGCACATTAGCAGCTTCAAAAATTGGAATGTCAGTATTGGTAATATACTCAGCTTCCTTGCTGGTATTGAAATTGTTGAGAGATGTGTACGGGCGAGGAGCTTCCACAACCAAGCGTCCATTCTTGGATTCTTCCATTAAAATATCCTGATAATACGCAGACTCATGAATACGAGATTGATATAAATTTGGTGCAACAATAATAAGATCTCTAAAATTTAACAGAATGTCTCGAGGGCAATAGACTGGGAATTGTGTGGTGTCAAAGGTTGGAGTTGATATTGTCTGCTTTGAAGGTACTGCCGTAGGGTGGACAACCTCAACATTATTATCGATAAGTATTTGTTTCAATGTCGTCAGTTCTCTTTGAGTTGTTTCAATGATAGTTTGTGAAATTTCAGGAATAAATTTCACAGCATTTTGTAGATCAATATTTGTGTCTGTGTATAAGCTCAAGTCAGATGCAATTACAGCAAGCATCCCGATGTCGTTTGTCGGGAAGGTATTGTCACTGTCGATTCTGCCAAGAACTACCTTGCGAAGAGTGTTGTATTCGGTCTGTGTACCTTTCATGTTAAGTGATTATTTTATAGTATAACGTTTACTATATCAATACGCCAAACAATTTTACTGTAAAGAAATACTATATTTTTTACTATAATGGTTTGGTCGGTAGCTTAACTTAATGCGTCGCAATTTTTCACTTCCCGTATCCTGTTCCCAGTTCCAATACTTATAGCCTTTAGATAAAAATGCACGTGCCATGTTTCGGTTGAATAATTCTGCAAGACCTGTGATAGTTGGTAAAGTTTTGCAGTAATGTGAGAGTACGTGCTTGTCTGTTGCAAATTCATCTATTGAGAATCCGACAAGTTTACTACCATCTGAAATAGTGGAGAGTTCTAATTTTTCTGTAGCGTCAAAAATTTCGAGCACTTTATTCAATGCCGCGAGTTCGTTTCTAGAATCCTCGATTTCTTTTCCGTTAACTACTTTATGCTCTACCCATTCATCAAGCATATGTAGTAGGACGTCGGCGATATCAGAAGATAACATCTTGTGTGACTGCATTGTAAGGGCCGTATTTCGTTCACATCTATTTGCAGATTGCCTCTTACTTTTAAAGGAGCGACCACGTAGAGTTGCGATATCTTCTAAGTTATAGATATAATCGAAGTTATCAAGTTCTTCTCTAATAATAAAATTATCTTTATTTTGAATATTGTGTACGGTCATCTCTGGTACTAGATGGATTGCATTTGAAGATGAAGAATATTCTGGGTCATTTAATAGTTCAAGTAGTGTTTCATCAATGTCTTGTGTCCCTATGAGGGAATAAATAGTTTCATTACTAAGGTAGTCAGTTAATCGAAGCACTAGGTTTTTGTTATGTATACTGTAGCCGTTTTGTTTGTATGCATCCCAACTATAAAGACTGGTGAAGTTTGAGTCAGAATAAAGTTCCTCATGTGACAAAAATGATTCGTAGAGACTTCGGTTTTCTGGAGTGATCGGCAAGAAGTTTGGGAATAAATGTTTATCGTCCATAGCAAAATTGTATTTATTTAATATAAAACATAAACAACAACTTCTGTCAATAGAAACTTGGTAAGTCGAGCTTTTATATCTTGTACAAAATTGCGATTAAGTTTATATGGTAGTATCCACAGATGGAATTAAGTATTTTATTGCTGGCAATGGCGTCCCCATTACTATATGCCGCCACCAACCATATCGATAATATTCTTTTGGAAAAGTATTTCAAAGAAGGGGGTGTAGGAACGCTTATGATGTTCTCAGCGTTGCTGGCTGCTTTGGCTTTACCAATTTTATTTTTTATAGACCCCAGCGTCTTTTCTGTGGCAACCGAACATAAGCTAATGCTTGCGGGTGTAGGTGTTATTAATACAGTCTTACTGTGGTCATACTTACAAGCACTTTTTAACGATGAGCCGACAGTTGTAATTATTTATTATCAACTTGTACCAGTTCTGGGTTTGATTCTTGGGTACCTAATACTCGGTGAAACTATTACCTCTCTGCAAGCTTTGGCAATGCTAATAATAATAGTTGGAGCTATTATTATGTCAGTTGCGATAGATAGCGATGGTCATTTAACGTTCCGTTTTAAGACGGCTGTATATATGTTCATCGCTTCTCTTTGCTGGGCTGCCGAATCAACATTTTTCAAAGTGGTGGCACTCGAAGAGAATCCGGTCCGTTCATTTTTTTGGGAGCATGTCTCGTTGGTGGCAATTGGTATCCTGATGGGGCTCCTTATTACACATTATAGAAAAAGTTTTTTAAAAGCCTTAAGGGTTAATGCTACTCCAGTGTTGGGAGTGAATGTACTCAATGAAGGACTATATATAACTGGTAATTTCATTGCGGCCTTAGTGGTGGTAGTAGTCCCTGTTTCACTGACACTCCTTATGAATTCGTTTCAACCTCTTTTTGTTCTATTGATTGGATTGGCTCTAACCCTTTTCTTTCCCCGACTAGGGGTCGAACATGTATCAAACGATCGTATGACTCAGAAGATCATTGCCATTGCCCTCACTAGTGTCGGTGTGCTTTTGCTGGGCCAATGGTAATCTCAAGTAAAAAATAGGATTGCGATAGGTACCAAGAGCCAGTAAAAGAAGCTTGATTCTGAATCGAATAAATAATTGATTGGAGAACCGGGGATAATAAAGTCAGTAACTGGTAAAACGTGGTAGCTGTAGATCATTACTAAAATAGTGCCACCTGCTGCTAGCATGAACTTTCGACCAAACCCCTCAAACGATCCTTCGTCATATTCTCTAGGCAAGATGCGTGCAAACAGAAGTGTTGTGATAGTGCTAAAAATACCAAACATAATGAGACGTAGTATGGCTTCGCTCGAAGGAGAACTGGTTCCGCTTAAAAGTGTGTCGTAGAAAGGAAACTCTATCGAGATGAGTAAGGCTAAGTACAGCCCCAAGATGATGTTAGTAACGGTTTGCCTCCCCTTTTTGATCGCAAAGATGAAAAAAATACTAAAGACAATGATGAGATACAATGACTCTTGAAAGAGAGTGGCAGCAAAGCTGTAATCCATATAGTTTCATTATAATGCCAGTGCATGACTTCCTTTGGCGTTGAGTGGATAAAGTTAGAGCCGGACCACGCAAGTGGTCCGGCCAGTGTCACAGCTGTCGTCTCTGAAACTCAACAGCACCGTCTTTTTCCCAGAACCCCTCAACGATTCTTGCCTCTTGTGGCTGAAGAGTTTTTTTACTCGCAAGGTGCCAGCTGTTGCTGGTCCTGCAGTGAGAGCTGAGACTGTGGTACTGGTTTTGAGTTGCGTAGTCTAGAGCGTGTCTCAGCAGTTTCGTCGCCACACCTTTCCTTCGATGCCATCTCGGAACAGCGATTGAATATATATAATCCTCCCACTTCGTCAGGACTGTACTCCAGATCAACATCTCTGAGCTCCTCGGCGACTACGTGCTCTGGCACAAGTACCAGCAGTCCTTCGATAGCCTGCTTCGGTTGCCAGCCGACCACCAAGGCGCCACCATCGATGAGGTGCTCGACCTCATAGCGCCCAATGAGCATCTCCATCGGGAAACAGATTTTGTTCATATGAAGCGTCGCTTCGATAGCCATGTTGAGTTCAATGAACCTCGTGATCACTACGAATCTCCCTGTTTAGTGATAGATAACAAATGAACATACAAATTGTATATATCAATGTAAATGCATCCCATTTACTTAATGCACAACTCCTAGATACCTTCGTTTTTGAGTTCTTCCACTAATTTCTTCGCTTTGCGTGAAAGTTTCTGCGGGAGGTCAATATAAATTTTGACCATAAAGTCGCCACGAGAGCCGTCTCTAGGCACGCCTTTGTTTTTAAGTCGCAGCAGCTCGCCATGTTTGATGCCGGCCGGGATTTTGATATCAACCGCTCCATCGAGAGTGTCGACTTTATAGGTGTTTCCCAAAAGTGCGTCCGAGAGTTTTACATGGAGATCGCGATAGAGCGTGCTCCCTTCACGTCGGATGTGATTGTGTTGTTTGACGTGGATCTTGATATAGAGATCGCCAGCTGCGCCACCAGGAATCGCCTCACCACGACTGGTCATACGGATCATTTCACCATTTTCGATACCAGCGGGGATCTTGACTGCAATCTCTTCTTCCTTTCGCACGATTCCATCACCGGCACACGTAGCACATTTTTCTTTGGGTACCTTCCCTTTTCCGCCACAGACGCTACATTCTCGAACAGTTTGCACCTGCCCCATAAAGGTGTTACGTACTTCACGGACGCGGCCTTGACCATTACAGGTGCTGCAGTTATGGAGATCAGTGCCTGGCTTGGCGCCGCTTCCTTCACAGGTAGCACAAGAACTATTTTTGGTTAGTAGTACTTTTCGTTCAACTCCAAACACTGCTTCTTCAAATGAAAGTTCTATGTCAATCGAGATATCACGGCCACGCGCCTGTCGAGAACGTCCCCCACCAAAGAAATCCCCGAACATATCCTCCATGTCGAACTCAAAACTACCATTTTGACCCCCGGCAGCTTGAGCGAAGTCTGACCAGTTGAAGCCACCAAAACCAGCCCCACCTTGTGCTCCACCTCCGCCACCACCGGCGTAGGCTTGACCATAGGTATCGTATTCGGCTCTCTTTTTCTCGTCACCAAGTACTGAGTAGGCTTCACTCACCTCTTTAAACTTGGCTTCGTCGCCAGTTTTTTTGTCAGGGTGATATTGCCCAGCGAGTTTCCGAAACGCCTTTTTGATTTCGTCTTTACTAGCACTTTTGTTTACGCCTAGAATGTTGTAATAATCTTTTGCCATAATGAATCGGTATATACTAAGCTTTACAATGAGCGCGAGCAGAGCTCGCGCTCATAAAAAGTTCACTATTTCTTTTCTTCATCGTCTTTTTTCTCTTCATTTTCTACTTCTGCGTCTCGAACTGATTCCCCTTCTGTGGCTTCGGAGTCGGTTTGTGGTGCTTCAGTAGTAGCTCCTTCAGATGCTTGCTGCATCACTTCGCCAATCTTCTGCATTTCAGTTGAGAGCGCTTCAGTAGCTGAAGTGATCGCCTCTTTGTCTTCCTTATCCTTCACTTCCTTAAGAGCGGTGATCTTTTCTTCAATAGCTTTCGTCACCTCTTCACCAGCCTTTTCACCGTGTTCTTTTACGGCTTTCTCAGCTGAGTAAATCATCTGATCAGCCATGTTACGTGCCTCAATTAGTTCTTGCTTTTGCTTGTCGGCATCGGCATTGGCTTCTGCATCGTGCTTCATCTTTTCAATGTCGTCTTCGGTGAGACCTGAGTTTGCCTCGATGCGAATAGACTGCTCTTTACCGGTTGACTTGTCTTGCGCTTTCACGTTGAGGACACCGTTGCTATCTACGTCAAATGTGACTTCTACTTGTGGTACCCCGCGTGGAGCAGGTGGGATACCATCAAGGATGAATTTACCGAGAGATTTGTTGTCGGTTGCCATCGGTCGTTCACCTTGGGTGATGTGGATCTCAGTTGACGTCTGGTTGTCAGCCGCTGTTGAGAACACTTGCGACTTCTGGGTTGGGATGTGCGTGTTCTTCTCGATTAGTTTGGTGGCGACTCCGCCCATAGTCTCAATACCAAGTGAGAGTGGAATTACGTCAACCAGCGTGATGTCTTGCACGTCACCTTGGAAGATACCGGCTTGGATGGCTGCTCCAGCTGCTACTACTTCGTCAGGGTTGATAGACTTGTTTGGTTCTTTTCCAAACAACTCTTTGACAGCGTTAGACACTGCAGGCATACGAGTCTGTCCACCGACAAGGATCACTTCGTCGATATCTTCCTTTTTAATACCTGAAGCCTCAAGTGCTCGCTTAGTGATCTCAATAGATCGGTCGATATATTCACGTGCCAGCTCTTCGAGTTTACTTCGGCTGAGTGAGATAAGGAGGTTTTTCGGAGTACCATCGACATTGGCGATAAACGGAATGTTGATCTCGGTTTCTTGTGAACTCGAGAGCTCTTTTTTCGCTTTCTCAGCTTCATCGTCAAGTCGTTGCAGCGCCAATGGATCTTTACCAAGATCGATGCCTTCTTCTTTTTTAAATTCCTCTATGAGATACCGAACGATTTCTTGATCGATATCGCGACCACCCATGTTTGAGTCACCATCGGTCGACTGTACTTCTACTACATCGTCACCTACTTCAAGAATCGTTACGTCAAACGTACCACCTCCGAAGTCGTATACCGCAATCTTCTCGTCTTTTTTCTTGTTGAAGCCGTACGCAAGCGCAGCTGCTGTGGGTTCGTTGATGATTCGTTTTACTTCAAGTCCAGCAATCTTGCCAGCGTCTTGCGTTGCTTTCCGTTGCGAGTCGTTAAAGTATGCCGGTACCGTGATTACGGCTTCAGTAATTTTCTCACCCGTCTTAGCTTCCGCATCGGCCTTGAGTTTTGAAAGGATCATCGCCGAGATCTCTTCTGGGCGCATGTCCTTCTCGCCGAGATGTACGAGGACACCGCCATCGCTCCCCTTGTTTACTTTGTACGGCACAACCTCTAGGTCTTTTTGAACAGACGCGTCGTCGTAGTTGTGACCCATGAAGCGCTTCACGCCGTAAATAGTGTTCTGCGGGTTAGTCACAGCTTGACGTTTTGCGATCTGACCTACGAGACGTTCACCTTTCTTACTGATCGCAACTACTGACGGTGTTGTTCGGTTACCTTCTGCGTTTTCTATTATGGTTGGTTCACCAGCTTCGATGATTGCCATCGCTGAGTTGGTGGTTCCTAAGTCGATTCCTAAAATTTTTGCCATATCTATCTATTTAGTTATCTTGAGTAAAATTTCCTACAATGACACGGGCCGGGCGAATGTGTCGGTCATCATTCGCTTCATTACGTTTGAAGCCGATCTGCAATACGTTCACGATGGTATCGTGCTGCTCTTCATTGTCTACTGGCTCATAGCCCATCGCTTCGTGATGTTCTGGGTCGAACACAGCTCCTTTGGGGTTTACCTCTTCAACATTATAGGACTGCAGTATAGACTTTAATTGACTATAAATTGCTTCTACACCATTGCGCCAGTTAGCATCGACTGCTTCCCAGGTTTCTTGGTTTGCCATCGCCATTGTAAAGCTGTCGTACATCGGTAGCAACTGTATAATGACTCTATCGACAGCTCGTTCTTTCGCTTCTAATTTTTCGTCTTCTAATCGTTTTCGGGCGTTTAAGAATTCAGCTTTTGTTCGCTGTAATTGTTCAAGGTGCTCCATTTTTTCACTTTCGCACACCTTGAGTTTGTTTCGTAACACTTTTAATTTGTTGCTGCTATTTTCTTCTACCGCTTCGAGTTCAGTTTCATCGACAGTATCTTCTCCGGTCAATTCAATGTCATCTTCGAACTCATGCGTGTCTTTCTTATCTACCATAGCGTCAGCATTATACAGCGGGTTTTAGTTTGTGTAAAGAAAATTGGACCACTCTGCTTTTATTTAACACCATTCTTTAACAGTTGCTTGTTGTACTAGTATGTTGAGGAGAATGACTTTCAAAATAATATTTAGGAAATGGATTATTTCTCTTTTATATAACAATCAAACCCATTGCCAACGGCAAAGGGTTTGATTTCTCATTGTACCTTCAGCAAAGGTTGGACCCGGTTCCCACGTCGACCAGCAGTTTTCTCTACGGATGAGAAAACTGATCGGCCGTCGCTTCGCGAACCGAGTAAAAGATAAGAAATTATCTTTTACTCCACTGTGGTCGACGGCGAGCTTTGCGGAGACCAAATTTCTTTCGTTCAACAGAACGAGGGTCTCGCTTGAGGAAGCCGAGCGGCTTCAAGACACTACGACGGTCTTGCTTCTCTTTCACGAGGGCCCGAGCGATTCCCAGTCGAACTGCTTCGGACTGCGCTGAGAGACCACTGCCGCTTACTTTTACAGTGACGGTGTAGTCTTCAACACCAGCTTCTTCAACACTAAGTACTGACATGACTGTCTGTTCAAAGGCGTCATTTTCAAAGTATTCTGAAAGGGTTTTACCATTTACAGTGACGCTGGTTTCTTTAGCAGGAGTGAGTCTTACTCGAGCAGTAGCGGTCTTCCGGCGACCGATGCCTTCTGTGTATGTTGCGGTTGCCATAGACTTATTCGTTAATAGTTAAATTCTTCATCATTTCTGTTCGAAGTTTGTTGCTTGGGAGCATACCACGAACAGTTCGCTTCACAGGTTCAGCGTACCCGAGTCGTTCTGCTAGGTGCGCAAAGGTTTCTTCTTTTCGTCCACCTGGGTATCCAGAGTATCGTTGGTAGATCTCTTTTTGCTTCTTTTCTGTCATATCCAACTTACTCGCATTCTCGATCGTTACCTGTACTGGTGCGATAGTATTCTTAGAAAAGTCTGGTTGGTCTTTGCCCATGAGGTACGTAGCTGCTTCTGTGGCTACAATACCCAGCCGCTTACCGGCGGCATCAATGGTGTATGTTCGGGTGTTAGTTTCTGTTGCCATAAGTCTATGCTACGTATTCAATTACTGCTTCTTCTCGACCATTGGTCTGACCTACTTTGATGATGCGTGTGTACCCACCATTACGGTCAGCGTACTGTGGTGCAATATCATCAAACAGTTTTTTTACGGTGTTGTCTGCAGGTTCGCCAAGTAGTGACGAAACCTGACGGCGCGCAGCAACTGTGCCTTGCTTACCAAACGTCACGAGACGTTCTGCAAATGGTCGTAGTTCTTTAGCTTTAGCTAAAGAGGTCTTGATTTGGCCATCGCGAATGAGCGACACTGCCAAGCCACGCATAAGCGCAGTTCGTCCACGACGAGTGCGTCCTAATGTGCGGGTTTTAACTCCGTGTTTCATAGTGGGTTAGTCGGCGAGTGATACGCCCATAGTAGCTAATAATGATTCAATTTCTTCGACACCCTTAGGGCCAATGCCTTCAAGCGCTAAGATATCATCTTTTTTCTTTCGTACAAGACCCCCAACCGTACGGATACTTGCCTCTTCAAGAGCTGCTTGAGTACGAGGTGTCAGGTCAAGAGTTTCAATACGGGTCTTGAGGACATCAGGGTCTACCTCTTGTGATTCAGACTCCTCTGCTACTGGTTCTTCAGGTGCTTCGTTTTTAGACTCCTGAAAGCCGATGATAGATTTTAGCTGATGCACCATGATCTCAATTGATTGCTCGAGCGCTTCTTTAGGAGCAATCGTACCGTCAGTTTCAATCATAACGCGAAGTCGATTGTAGTCTGTTCGATCACCAACGCGCATGTTCTCCACTTCATAGTTAGCACGTCGGATCGGAGTAAAGACAGCATCAAGCGCTATTACGCCGATCTCTACTTTCTCTTTTTGATGAACTTCACGCGGTACGTATCCTAGACCCTGCTCAACAGTGAACTCAATATCGAGCTCAGTTCCTTTGTCTGTGATCTCACCGATCACTTGATCTTTGGAGAGAATTTCGATCTGTGAAGGAGCTTCAATGTCAGCAGCAGTAATTACTCCGGTACCTTTTTTCTTAAGTCGCATAGTAACAGCCTCATCGCTATGAAGTGCTAGACGAATACGTTTGATGTTGAGTAGTACGGTGAGCACATCTTCTTTAACACCAGCTAGGGTAGCAAACTCGTGTTCGGCACCTTCAATCTTAACTTTTGTGATTGCAGCACCAGGTAGTGACGAAAGGATAATCCGACGGAGTGAATTGCCGAGTGTGTGGCCATATCCTGGGTATAGACCATCTACTTCGTATACTCCACGGTGATCTTCTTCGTTTACAACACGTGGTTTTGACGGTAGGGCGACATTTGTTTCTAACATACTCATTTTTATTAGTGGTGACTAAAGACTAAGGTGTACTAACGACTGTAGTACTCAAGTACCTGGGCTGGGTCAAACAGTGCTTCGGCTGGATCGTACACAGGCTTCGCTGTAACTGTACCGTGAAGCTTTTTCAGTTCAAGGCTGAGCCATGACGGTAGTGAAGTAGCTTCATGTGTGTCACCTAGGGTTGTGAACATAACAGAATCACGACTGCCCTCACGAACAGTGATGACGTCACCTTCACGTACCTTGTGAGATGGTACAGTGATTTTCTTACCATTGATAATGATGTGCCCGTGCGACACCATCTGACGAGACATCTGACGAGTTTTAGCAAGTCCGAGTCGATACACAACGTTATCAAGGCGAGATTCTAAACGTTCCATGAGTAGCGCAATCGGTTGATGACTCTTCTCCACGGCTTCATTTACATAGCGACGAAGCTGTTTCTCCGAAATACCATAGGTATATCGCATTTTCTGCTTCTCAAGTAGCTGACGCTTGTAGTCGCTCATCTGACCTGGGCGTCCTTTTCGCATTCGGCCTCCACGAGCTTGTGAAAGTTCAAACTTTTGAGTTTGTGTTTTGGCGAAGATGGGTGCACCGAGACGTTTCGCAATTTTAAATTTTGGTCCTATTTTCATATGCAACTATAGACTTAGACACGACGTGCCTTAGGTGGCCGAGGGCCGTTATGCGGAACCGGTGTTTGGTCGCTAATTCTACTAATTGCGATACCTTGCCCAGCAAATGAGCGTAGTGCAGATTCTCGACCAGCACCGATACCACGGATGATGACTTCAGCTTCTTTCATGCCCATCTGGACAGCTTTTTCACCAATTATTTCTCCAACTTTTGCGGCAGCAAAGGGTGTGCTTTTACGTGAACCCTTAAACCCTAGTGCGCCACTGCTGGCTGCCATGACAGTGTTTCCTTTAGGGTCAGTGAGGGTCACAAGTGTATTGTTGAAAGTAGCGAGGATGTTGAGCTTTCCACTAGCGAGTTTACGCTTGGGAACACGATTAAGTGCTCGAGAAGTCCCTGATACGTCAGAGCCACCGCTTTTCTTCATGATTCGTTTCTTACCCATAGATCATTGACTGAATTACGTAACTACTAATACTAGGTTTTCTCGAGCTTACGCTTACCACTACCCATCGTCTTTTTGGCACCTTTGAGAGTGCGGGCATTGGTTTTCGTGCGTTGGCCACGAGCAGGCAATCGTTTTGCATGTCGTGAACCTCGGTAGGAATTGATGTCCTTAAGGCGCTTTACATTAGCTGCCACCGCTCGCTTGAGTTCACCTTCAATGGTGAAGTTTTCAACTTTTTCACGAATCGCATTTTCTTGCTCTGTAGTGAGGTCAGTTGGTTTTGTGTTGAGCGGAATTGAAAGCTCGTTGAGGATCTCAATAGCTCGTGGACGACCTACGCCGTACACTTCACTAAGTCCAAACTCAAGTTGCTTTTTATCCGGAATGGTAATACCTGAAATACGCATAATAATACTTAACTATCCCTGACGCTGTTTATGGCGCGGGTTACTACATGTGATACGAACAACACCGTGTCGCGTGATGACCTGGCAGTTCTTACACATTGGTTTGACTGATGATTGTACTTTCATACTTGTAATGTTTATAGCCGCTTAGTGATTCTTCCTTTGCCGCCGTATGGATCTGGGACAATTGCTACTTTGTCTCCTACAAGGACACGAATTCGGAAGCGACGCATCTTGCCAGCGAGGTACGCTAAAACGGTTTCGTTAGTCTCATCGAGGATCACTTTAAACATGGCGTTTGGTAACGCCTCCTCAACAGTGCCGTATATCAATGATTCTTGCTCTTGATCCATTAAACGTGCCAGAGTTTAACAAATGTAACACAACACGTCAACTTTTTTATCAAGGGGTGTGAATAGATCATTCAATAATTTCAATTACTTCTATGTCCCCAATCTCTATTGGGAAGGTTTTTTTCCAAAACGGACGCAGAGTTGCTTCAGCTCTTTCGACTGCCGGATAGGCTCCAAGGACACTGTTGATGGCGGTGCGGTTCTTGTTCGCAAGGTCAGCCTTAAGTGCATCGGTGTCGTATTCCCATACGATTTGTGGTCGACCTTCAAGCTCAAAGTCGAGGCTCGTAGCTGCGCTGATGTCTGAAGCTGCCGTAGTAGAGCTGCTGTAATCGAAGTCTAAGATACTCGTGTCGGAGATACGGACATCATTACCCTCATAGCCCGGAACAGTGGCAGCTGCTATGAAACGAGCAAAATCTGCTTCTTGGAACATGGGAATACGCATAACGACTCGCTCTTTGATCGTGGCCAGGTTGTCGCCATAGCCAACGGCCGGTAGTGTTTCGTAGGTAAACGTCACGGCACCTTGAAACACTTCAAATCCTGCCGGTTTTTCTTGATCAATTCGCTCTAATAAAGAGTTGCGTAGTTCAGTCCGCAGTGTTTGTTGGGCTGTTTGCATTTCTTCATCTTCGATAATAAACCGCTCGCCAGAGAAGCCACCAGTAAAGGCTTCTGTTGATTCGGCATAGACGTTGTCGTACTCAGGACCGCCTTCAAAGCCAGGAACCGTAAAGTTTGTTGGGGTAAGGTTATATTCTTCACCTACTTCGTCTGCAAATACTTCTGCTGTGATCACGCCCGGTACACGCTCACCGACGTCGTTCGTTGAATACCCGGGTACAACTACTGAGTCTTTGATGCGGAACACGAGTCCCTCTGGTGAAGCAAATCGTGTGTTAGTTACTAACCGCAGCGGACTTGTTTGGTGATTGTTATAAATAAGGATGCTTCCTTCGGCTTGCACCTCGACTTGTTCTTCACCGGTCGCCTGTACTTGTCGCTCTCCTTCTGCATCAAGTGTCATTATTTCAAATGGTAGCTGGTCAGCGATGGCATTTTGATGAGCGGTAAAGCTGGCATTAACGTTGGGTTCTCTAAAACGTGGGTACACAGTAAGTGTTGCTCCACCCATGAGCATGTTTACGAAAAAACCAGTTGCCACTATGAGCCCCACTGCTACCAGTGTTCCGACAAGACGACCTTTCTTCTTCTTTGTGCCGTTTTCAATCCTTACCGTACCGACCTCTTCAGTTTCTTCGCGAGGCATCTCTTTTACTTCCCTCTCCCGAAGCGCTTGCGGAGGCTCTCTTCGGGGTTTTCTGGGTTCAACTGGTCGTATATCCTGTAGATTCCATTTTTGTGACATATCGTATCTATAGTATACCTAGTCTGCTGGCACAGTAAACTCTTCCTTGGTGGATTCAAGGTAGGTTGGGTTACTGTATTGCATAACGTCGTACACTGATAATGCCAGAGCTGAATCACATTCGTACGGTAACACCTGAGCTATTTGCTCAGTTATTGAGACATGTTGCATGTTTTGTATAAGGATACCTTGGCGTTTAAAAGCATTCTTAACGCGGGCAGTAAAGAATGGTTCATACGCTTTATCGCAGTGAGTAATGATAGTTGGTCGTGCCAGAAGTGTGTCTTCACTTTCGTGCAGCAGTTTAAGTAAGGCTTCTTCATATTCAGTTATAACCATTTCTACGCGTTCAGTTTTTTTCTTCGACATAGGGACCTCGTGTGGATTTTCTTGGCGCAGCATTTGAAATCCGGTCTCATTTGGACTGTCAGTACCTTCGGCTATGGCGTGGGCTAAGGTTGCAATACCGTATGGGACCGCGCCAACGTTGGTGACCGTGTTTTCCCGCACTAGTGCCAGTTCAGTACCTTCGTGGGTAATATCAAGCAGTGCAAAGTCGACCTCTTCACGCATAGCAATCACGTTTTCTACAAACATAGGCATGTAGGCGCGTTTTGTAACTGTAGCAGTAACGAATGCTTCTCTTAGCAGCTCATCTATGACAATGGACATGTCTTCACTTAAGAAACTAGTGTAGTGCGTGAAGTGTAGTTGTCTGGTTTCGGTTTCGATGATTGACGGAAGGCGGTAGCCGTTTATTTCTATGTTGGAAATCTCGCTTTCAAGCACCGATAGTTTTTTACCATTTTTGGCAAATTCGTTGTTTGCTTTTTCAAGAGCTTCTTTTTGAACTTCTGTTGCGAGTTCTTGCAGTAGCGCTTTAGATGTTGTAAATGGGTGGTCTTTCGTATAGGAAACTTTTTGAGCTACAGTTTGTGTCCAAGGGCTGCATATGTGTACAAACACTTGGCCGATACGCGCATGTTCGTCAATCATGCGTAGCGCTTCTGTGCCCTCTTTGTTGACCAGTAATATCATTTCCATAAGAGCAGATTTCACATGTTGAAATTTCCTGTTTATATCACTGCTCTTTAATGTCATTTGGATACGCTTAGACCAGACACAGGCTCTTGCTTGGTTGCTAGCAACAGAGGTGTCGATGAGCACTGCACCGATCGTCCCAGAGCCTACGTCAAGGACTAATACAAAACGACTTGTTGTTTCGTCAGACGCAGAGAAAAATAACATTACGTATAGTATACAAGCGCGGCGCCTTTGGCGCCGCGCAGATACTCACAAAACGTGGATAGTATTTACAGAACCGCTTTGATGCGCCGGACACCGGCAGAGGATGATTCTTCTTTTTTGATCGTAAATGTCGGCATGAGTTCGGTGAGAGTGCCTACATGTGGACCTCCGCACAATTCACGAGATACCACAGTGCCATCGGCGGTTTTCATGGTGTAGACGTTGACCATATCGGGATACTTTTCCCAAAAGCTACCTTCGATCGTAGTGTCCTGTTCAGCTTCATGTTTTGGAATAGTTTCCATCGTCACTTCACCGCCCTGCTTGATTGCATCATTTACCCATTGCTCTAGCCTGTCGAGCATGTCTCGCTCAACCTTTTCAGGGTGTGTAAAGTCAAAACGTAGTCGCTCGGCAGTGATATTACTGCCCGCCTGGTGGACGTGATCTCCCAAGTAGTGACGCAAGGCTGCCAAGAGTAAGTGGGTAGCTGTATGATACTTGACCACGTCTTCTGAGTGATCAGCTAGACCACCTTTAAACTTCCCCGCCGCACCGGTACGCGATTTTTCCCGATGCTCTTCCATAAACGTCTCAAACCCAGCCCGATCGACGAGTAAGCCTTTTTCTGCTGCAATTTCTTCGGTGAGTTCAATAGGGAAACCGTAGGTAGTGAACAATTCAAAGGCATTGCGAGCACTGATAGCTTTTTTTCCGACAGCAGAGTCGGTGTCGATGATCTTTTTTCCGTCCACTTCCCTAGTAGAAACGTGGATCTGCATTTCTAATTTGTGAAATTGCTTCAATCCTTTCTCCAACGACTTTCGAAACTGAGTTTCTTCCGCATTAATACCTTCGATAATACTGTCTTTGAAGGTTACGAGATGTGGATAGGCCTGGCCATAGTGCTCAATCACTACCGCTGCGACTTTGCCTAAGGAGCCGTGTGGCATAGCCATGGTATCAGCTTGTTGGATCGAACGACGCAGTAGACGACGTAAAATGTAGCCTTGGTCGGTGTTCGAAACCACTACTCCATCACTCATTAAGAAAGTACTAGCACGGATATGGTCAGAAACGATCCGTATCGCTCGCGCATCTTCATTTTCAGCTAAGGCTTGTATGGTGTCAGTGATGGGTGTGAATAGGTCCGTTTGAAATACATTATCGACTCCCTGTACCATGGCGGTGATGCGTTCTAATCCCGATCCAGTATCTACATTTTGTGAGGCTAGTTTTCCGGTGACTACACCACCTGTCTTCTCATATTCCATGAAAACATCATTCCAGATCTCGACGACCTGTTGTTCATCGTCAGCCTTGAGGAATTCATCGTGGGTCAGGCCGTCAGTGAGTGTGCCCGTAACGTCGTAAAACATCTCGCTATCTGGGCCACACGGCCCGTTATCCCCTGGACTCCACCAGTTTGCCTCAGCATCTAAGAAAAAGATACGCCGTTCTGGGTCCATGTCATGAGCTTCAAAAATAGCTTTCCAGACGTTGTACGCCTCTTCATCTTTAGGGGCGTTTTCATCGCCAGCAAAGACGGTGACATATAAACGCTCTGGATCAAGGCCCAGTCCCTCTTCTTTTGAGGTGAGGAACTCAAAACTCCACTTAATCGCGTCTTCTTTAAAATAGTCTCCGAGAGACCAGTTGCCAAGCATTTCAAAGAACGTGAGATGAGTGTTATCTCCGACTTCTTCAATGTCGTTGGTGCGTACACATTTTTGGGAGTCAGCTATTCGTTTACTGCCGGTTGGGTGCGGCTGCCCCATCAGGTACGGCACCAGTGGTTGCATCCCGGCAGTGTTAAAGAGTACTGTCGGGTCATTTTCGGGCACTAACGGCGCTGACGGCACGATTGTATGCCCTCGCTTCTCAAAAAAATCTAAAAATCGTTGTCGAATCTCGTTGCCAGACATAGAAAATGAATTAGTAGTGAGCACTATAGCAAACACAGCGCTATAAACAAGGAGTTATTGACCGAGTGCATTGATGACACTGGCCGCACACTCATCACCAACACAAGTTGCCATTTCTCCGAAGCCACCGAACGCTGACACTTCAATGATGTATCCAGCCACGATCAGTGCAAACCCAAAGATGGTGATGAACAACTCTGTGCGAAACGATCGAATGACAAGGTCATCAATACGGCGCTCGTTAGCCATGGCAATATGTACCCACACCACTCCAAGTGCCAGCATACCTTTTCCGATCACGCTGAGGGTCATTCCTACGAAAAGCAAATTCATAATACGATCAGTATACCAGACTACGATTGCTTCGCTCTCACAAACTTCGCAAACTGTGCAATGTCAGCTGCTTGGTTCTTCAGTGCTTCTGCAAAAACATCCGGCCTACTAGTATTGATCCCAATCGACTTGAAGATGTTAGCAACTGGTGCAGAAGCGCCGGCGGAGAGAAAAGCGTCTATATGATCGACATATTGCTTATCTTCTTTGTAATGGTTAGCCATGATAGTGCTCATAAGCAGTCCAAACGAGTAGGTATATACGTAGAACCCATAGCGTAAATGAGACCAGTAGACGTAGGAGTAACCATCTTCAGGCTGCACGTCGATGCCAGGACCGAGGTATCTTTTAAGGTGTTTTTCCATACACGCTCGCAACTCCTCATTGCTCATTGCACCTTGGTCGTTGATGGTGTTGTGGATCTCAAGCTCGGCATTGAAGCAAGCAATTTGCCGTTGGATGGTTGCAATATCTCTCCCGATCCGGTCATGGAGGAGTGCCATTTTTTTAGACTCTGGCACTTGGCTATACACCGCGTCGAACACAAGGTTTTCAAACAGGGTGCTGGCTGTTTCGGCGGTCGTGATTGAGTGTCCGTCGTAGAAAGGAGTATTTTGGGCACTCCGGTGTGCATGGATAGCGTGCCCCATTTCGTGGGCAAGCGTTTCTAGTGATTTGAAGTTATCTAAGTGATTTAAGAAGACGTGCGTTGGGTGTCCAGTCTGGTCAGACATAAACGCGCCACCCCGCTTCCCTGCCTTAGGATAGACATCAATCTGACCATTGGTAAGCATGGAGTCAAAGATGCTGCCGTATTCTTCTTTCACACCGTAAAAGACGTCACGACATATCTCAACTGCCTCTGTGAAAGGAATTATTGGCTCAGTCCCAATGCTATCGTATCGGTTGGCATATGGAAGTGCTTTGACGTTGTGATGAGCTGCTTTTAGCTTGTAAAATTTTTTGCTGAGCGTAAACCCATCGGTCGAAACGGTGTGCACAAGATTTTCTATACTTTTCTCACTATCTTCATAGCCGAGCGCTGTCGCACTGTATGGTTTCTTGTAGCCTCGTAGTTCATCTTCAGTGCGCACGTCAGTAATTATGGCGTTGTACTCGTGCTCAGCCACTTCAGCTATCTGTTTCATTTCAGTCATAATGAGTGACCAAAGCTTTGGCTTGTCTTTTGGCTTGACGTTTTGTACTGTCTCGAGCGCTTCCGGGATGGCGATTGGAGCACCTCCCCACTCAACCGTGCGGTTACTGACGATTTTTTCGGTCATATCGACCCAACGACCGTAACTTTGGCTGCTTTTGAGGTTGATGATCTTTTCCTCTGGTTCACTCAGGGTATGTCGTGCGTTCTCAAAAATACCCTGCAAGTAATAATGAAAGTGTTTCAGCTCAGCAGCAGCGAGAAATTCCTTTTGCTTAGCTTTTGATATTTGTCCAAGAGTCAGTACAAAAAAGAGCATCGAATCTGACAGCTTTCGAAACCGCCGTTGTAGGAGAGCGATTCGTTGCTCAGCAATCTTGTCATTGGCGTTTAATGCCAACCGAAATGAGTAGTAGCGGCCGGGGCGAGTTGTTTCCGGTAGTGCGGCAAGAGCCTCTTTTTCAGTAAGCGCTTGTTGCAGTACCTTCGCTGAAGCAGTAATGTCTTTTTTGTTCCATTTTCTCACAAATTTCTGGTACGCTTTTTCAGCGCTTGTGATGTCAGCTTCGATCTGGGGATCATGTTCGTTTTTATAGTACAGCTTTTTAAGATCCCAGGTAGTTTGTATCTTCTTGAGTTGCGGTAGTGTTACTGTTGGTGTGTAGTCAAACTTAGAAGCTGTTTTTGGTTGCTTTGACATCGTTAATGAAGTTTTTATATTCTATAAATACGTTGTTGAATTCTTGCAGTATAGCATTATCGAGGCGTTCATTTAAAACGTCGGCTATATCTTCGTACATTTCCATTCGTTCATCGAGCGAGCCTCCAAAATCCTTGATAAACCGCTCATGTGCCTCGTAGTATTCTTCCACGATTGATCGCATGTTGTGAATTTTATCGGCAGCAGAAACAATAAGTGATCCTTCAGGAGCTTTTTTTAGTTGCTTTGAGTAGGCGGTTTTCTTTTCCCGCCAAGTGTAGGCTTTGGTGTCGGTATTTCTTGGTTCGCTGACTCCTTCTACTATGTCGCGCACCCGGCCCCCAAAGTCTTCCCGCAACTCGTCCGTGGTGTAGTCTGTATCTTCAAGTGTGTCATGCAGCAGGGCTGCTACAACCACATCCTCATCGTCAGTGTAATCCATGGCAATCAAGGCAACAGCAAAGAGGTGGCTGATGTACGGAATCGGCACAGTCCCTTTACGAGCCTGGTCTCTATGCAGGATGGTAGATGCTTTCAGGGCTTGTTCTATTCGATATGAGTACATATTTGAATGTTTACGCTGCTACACTGTCACCAGGCGGACGATTATCGTTTGCAGCACTCCGTGCTCGTTCCTGGTCTTCTTGCCGTTGTGCTTCTATTTGCTCTCGTCTGGCTTGGGAAAGTTTCGTTTCCCATTCATTAAATTGCCTGCGCTTTTCTTCAACATTTCGTTTGTCTTTGGCGAGCTGCTGCTCAGCTTTACGTTGCTCATCTGCAATACGTTGACGCAACCGTTGTTCATCATTGGTAACGTCGCGTAGCTCCTTCTCGTATTTGGCTAAAGCTTGCTCGTAGGCTGCTCGGGCGGCTTCCACCTTTTGCTTTTCAGTGTTTAGATCAGTTTGTAGAGAATCTTTTTTTGCTTGTAAAGCTGGTAAGCTTTTTTCAAGCAGTTCAAAGCTTTTTCTAGACTCTGCTTCGGTATCTCGTACTTGCTCTTCTTGCCGTCGTAGCTGGATTTGCATAGCGTTGACATTATCCTGTGCAATATCAACCTTATTATTTGCGTTTGCTACTCTTTGTTTTGCTCTGTCTAGTGACATATTTAGTTACAAACTAACGCCTTCACTTTGCAATATAGCACGCTTCCTGCTCACACCACCTCGGTTATATCCACCAAGTGTTCCATCTGAACGAATGACACGGTGGCAAGGTACTGTAGGGTCATAGTTCTTGGCCATGATGTTGGCAACAGCGCGGGCAGCGGCCGGCTTGCCGGCTGCGTATGCCACTTCTTTATACGTCAACACCTGACCCTTAGGGATTTGTCGTACCACCGCGCGCACGTTGTCTTGGAACGCTGTCATACTACTCTTTATTAGCGAGCATGCGCTTATGGATCTGTTGTAACTTTTTTCCGCATGCCTCCCGGTACGGACAATGTTCACAACTCTCCCCAATGGCTGGTAAAGCGTCAGTTTCCAAACAGTCTTTAATAGCTACCAGAGTCGGTTCTATCCAGGCGGTATCAGTAGGTACAGTGACCAAGGTAGTTTCAAACACCAGTGTATTGCCAAAGCCAGTCTCGTCCTTACTAGCGTTGGCATACACTAAGTAGCCATCGTCAGCCACCTTGAAGCCATTTTGTTCAAGTAGCCAACGATAGACGCCGAGTTGTCGTTTGTACTGTTGGTCCCAGGGGCTGTCTGAAAGTTCAGTTATGGAACCCTCCTTTGAAGTTGCTTTATAGTCAACTATGATAAGTTCGCCAGCTGTGTTCATCCATATATCATCCACTGCACCACTAACAGTAAGTCCGGTGTCAGCGTGTGTGCAATCAATGCCTTCAAACACTTCGCGCCAGGTATCCATCTTCTCGTGCGCAAATGGCACAGCCTTAATCTTGTACGTGCTCATGATCGGGTGTGGCTCTTGCTTTTCTCGGTACACATCGAACTCTTTTTTAAACAATTCATCGACAGCTATATTGAGGTTAAACGAGGGAAAGCCAGGCCGTTTAGTCCCAAGCGCGTTATCTAAATAAAAACAGCGTGGACACTCAAGAAAGAGGTCTATTTTGGACCGCGACAACCGCCACTTAGCGCCTTTGTAGTTCCAATCTTTGTGTCGGTTGGGGTTGTATCGTCGTATGAAGTCAGCCATGTTTCTAGTATAACAGATGAGTTCTCGGTACAAAAAAAGACGCTTATGAGCGTCTATTTTTGTGAATGTATTTAGAGTACAACTACTGCGCTGTAAACGTGGTCACTACACCTTCCAGCTGAGCATCAGCGGCAGGGTTGAAGTTACGATCCCCGTCTTCGTTGAAGAAAACGACAGCGTATTCTTGTCCAGCAACAGTAGGTACCAGAAAGTCAATCTGACTTGGGATGAGACCTTGCTCGTTACTATATCGAGAGACTCCTAAGATACTACCAACCTGATCATTAGTATAAGTACGGACGCCGACCCACCCTTCATTAGTTGGGAACGTTGCTCCTTCAAGCATGATGGCTGAACCAGCGCTTAGGTCACCAAGTTCTACTGAAGCGTCACCAATTTCCATAGTAGGTGTTTCTACAGTGTCGGTAGACATGTCTGCAGTAGTGTCTTCTGAAGTAGCACCTGTGTCTACTGCATTTTCTGACTCATCTTCGGTGGCTTCTGTGTCTTCTGTCATCTCAGTGGTCTCGTCGTTGTTTTGAGCGTCAATGGTGCGAGCCTCATCAGTCTCTGGGCTACCACTAAAGGCCCACACAAGGAGTCCGCCAATCAATAGACCAGCGGCAAATGATACAACGGTCTTCTGTCCCTCTTGCTTTTCAACATCTGTTGTCATACGTAACTATCTGAAATTTAAATTATAGTGCAGATTATAACAGCGCAGGTTGTTTGTGAAAACATTGACAAATAAAGCTTTCATGAGCTTCATGGCTTCTCGTTTAGATCAGCAGCTTCAGCTAAGACTCGTTCAGTCTTTTGTTTACTGATGTGTGTATGTCGTAATAGGTGTGGTTGCGCAAGCAAATCAGCACAAACGATCACACCACGCTCGATAAGGGCACGCTTTTGAGAGTTAGAAAGGGTTTGTAGTACGGTAATAGGATAGAGGCCCGCTTTTTGGATACGGTCATGAAGATTATTGTTTCTAGGATAGTCCCAGCTCAGCAGTTGTATACCCGAACATTCAGCATACCGTTCTGCTGTAGAAGTAAATTTTGTGTTTGTAATCACCCAGAGATCTTTGATGCCGCAGTTATCTTCATGGCAGATCTTGGTTTCTCGCAAGTCATGAAAACGGGCAAACGAATACATAGCTACTTGTAAGTCGGACTTTATCCCGGGCCGAGAATGAAACTTTGCTTCTGCAACAAAGCTATGGTCTGCTTTGTAGCCAGCTACATCAAGTTCATGCTCGACGCACTTTCCTTTAAGGGTCACTCGTACTTTTGTGGCATATCCTTCCTTGGCAAACAAACGAGCTAAAAAGTCCTCAAAGGGAAAACCGGTGGGACCGAGTCCAAATAATGCTCTACGGAGTGAATAACGGGCTCTAATGGGTGCGTCACTTTCACGTAGTAGTTCGAAGGCGAGTCGGTATATCTCTTGGGTTTTGATACCGTCATGGAGGATTTCATCCATTTTGGTGACGATCGCTGCAACTTCGCTATGAGTTGCTCCAGCGCGCTTGAGCGAGTTCTTCAGTTTTCCGACGACAAACGGCTCTTTGGTTCCATCAGCTTTTGTTACTATGACGGGCATGGCGCAATAATACCACCTCCTAGACACTGTGTATCGCGATATAGTACACACGATTGACCAAAAGCTGGGGTGTCTGTCTTGTCCATAAGAGTGAGCGTGAGAGTGTGTTCTCCAGATTCTACAATTCGAGCTGGAACTGGCGTCTGGCGGTAGCGATTTTGTACCGTAATTTGAGCTGCAGGCTGTACAACTGTGTTTGTGTAGGAAACGTCAGCCAAGCACTGTGTTTGCGATTGAGGCAGTTGCGGCTTGTTGCTGCTAACGGTGATGGTATTTCTAGCTATATCTCTCCCGCAAACGTAGTAGGAAGAGCGGTTACTATCTTTAGAAGTGATAGTAAAACCCTGTCGCTGTCCAATGGTGTATACCAGCGCGCCTGAATGAAACCCGATCACCTCACCAGTTTCAGAAAGCACCTCTCCTCTTGTAAGCTCGATATAGTGTGAGAGAAACTCGGGCATATCAATATGCCCCAGAAAACAGATACCTTGACTATCTTTTTTGTCTGCCGTTAATAGTCCAGCTGCTTTGGCTTCGTTGCGGATGTTTTCTTTAGGACTGTTTCCTACCGGAAACAATGTTTTACTCAGTTGCTCTTGTGTCAGTGTCCACAGAAAGTAGGTCTGGTCTTTAGCAGTGTCGACACCCCGGTGTAGTTCTACTCCACTGTCAGTATCAACCCTCTGCGCATAGTGGCCGGTTGCAATGTAGTCGGCTCCGTGCGCCTGTGCAAACT
>Ga0136601_1000227_pt1 | contig 27471 bp, 28 predicted proteins | sample AntRauMFilla2699_FD_181020 | JGI IMG/M metagenome (GOLD analysis project Ga0136601, IMG submission 181020) | Saline lake microbial communities from Rauer Islands, Antarctica - Metagenome Filla 2 #699 | ecosystem: Environmental > Aquatic > Non-marine Saline and Alkaline > Saline | place...
ATAAAAAAATGAAAAATAGAATATATCACATCTGTATTACAGGTGGACCATGTGCTGGAAAAACTTCACTTTTTAGCTATGCACTAAGATCCCTTGCCGACTTTGGATACAAAGTATTTATTGTAGAAGAAGCCGCAACACAAGTAATAATGACAGGACTTGATCCTGGGTCTATTAATCAAAAAGATTTTCAGAGAATTATTACAAGAAGAATCTGCGCAAATGAAAATATGATTACAAATATGATTACGTTATGGAACAATATTTATGATAATAAAATTATTGTTTTGTACGACAGAAGTCATACAGACTCATCGGCATATTGTAACTCATATAGTGATTATGTAGACTTGCTATCTGAAGTTGGACTAACTCCTCAAGAAGAAATTGATAAGTTTGATAAAGTTATACATCTTGTGACAGCAGCAGATGGTGCTGAAGAATTCTATAATCTCGACAATCCTGCTCGTTATGAAACTCCAGAACAAGCTCGTTCTACAGACTTAAAAACTCGACAAGCTTGGAGCACGTGCTCACACCTTCGTTTTGTTGGAAATAATCAATCATTTAATAAAAAGATGAAGGAAGCACTTGGCCACATATGTCACACAATCGGAATTCCAAAACCAGTAGAGATAGAGAGGAAATGGATTATTGATAAATTTGTTACAGAAAAAATTCTAAAAAATAATGGAATTGATGTAATAGGTACAGTTGATATCGAACAAGTCTATCTGCCTCAAGGAAGGATTCGAAAAAGACATTTGCAAAACAGTACATATTTTCTAACTCACAAGAAAGAAATATCCTCTGGAGTTAGAATAGAGACAGAAGAAAGGATTGATTATGATGTGTATAATGCTCTATTTAATCAAAGACTTAAGACTCATGGAATCATCAGAAAGAAAAGAATCAATTTTGAATACAAAGGACAATGGTTTGAATTAGATACTTTTGATAATTCAAGCATTCAACAAATATTAGAACTTGAACTTACTGATATAGACAATGCTGTACAATTACCAAATTTCCTTGGTAATTGTACAGATGTAACAGATAATAAAGAATTCTATAATGAGAATATATCTCGAAGAATATCTTAATTAAAAACAAGACGGTTGTATTAAAATACAACCGTCTTTTATTTAAATAAAAAAACCTCTTCAAAGCAATTAAGCTTTGAAGAGGTTGCTGAATAGAAGGCTTCAAACTACAACAGACTGTCTTTCGACCATCTGACTATATTCTGAACAATTTTCCAAGAGATTCTTGTGATTCCCTGTAGATTTAATTTTACCTTTATGAAGTAATATTATATTGTCCGAATCCTGAACAATAGTGAGTCTGTGAGCAATCATTATGATAGTTTTTCCAGAAGATTTCATCTCTTGGATTATCTCACGAATTTTAAACTCACTTTCTGCATCAAGATCAGATGTTGGTTCATCCATTAAAATTAGATTAGCCGACTCTTTCAGAAGTGCTCGAGCAAATAGGATTCTCTGTCTCTCTCCTCCTGATAATTTTCTTCCATTCTCTCCAATACTTTTGTGAAGACGATTATTAAGATGCGAAAGACCAAGTCTCTCTAATACGCCATAAATCTTCAGATCAGATACCTCCTCATTAATACCAAATGTAAGATTAAGCCTTAAAGACAAATCAAACAAAAGTTTTTCTTGAGGAATATAGGCAATCTGAGAAAGATAATTATTAGGATCCATGTTTGACAAATCTACACCATCTCCAATCTTTATACTCCCATTACTAGGACGAATTCCTTGTAATAATAATTTAAAGATTGTCGACTTCCCTGCTCCAGACTCTCCGATGAATGAAACAAAGCTTCCAGGATTAATATTAAATGAAATATTCTCTAGAGCATGATCACTATCATCTTTTTCATAAGCATATGAGACATTATTGAATTCTACAGAACCTTTGGCAAGCCATGTTTTAGACTTACCTCCAATTTCATCATTTGTCTCAATTAACATATCAAGAAGATTATCTATAGAAGCAATATTATTCATCACATTTCTCAACATCCCTGTTGATCTACCAAGATTTTTAACAACCCTACTAAACCAAAGAAACATTATGAAGAAGTCTCCTGTAGTAAGTCCGCCAGTTTTTACCATTACCACACTTAATGCAGTAACAAATATAATACTAATTGACCCACCAAGATCCAAAAATGTCTCTCTTGTGCACATTCCCCAATACATTTTCTTTCCATGATTATGAACCTTCTTCTTACGGTACATGTGTCTAATATTAAGACTCTGTCCAGATGCTACTTTTATTTCTTGGCTATTTCTGATTAAATCAGAATATTCTCCAAAATATCTGTGTCCTGATTCATTCCATTTAAGAATTGGTCTTTTATAATTTTTCCAATACAAGGCCACACCTATTCCATAAAGAATAGTTACACCTAATGCAATAAATCCAAAAATATGATTCTTGATAAAAAGAAAAATAATAGTTGTAATTACTAAAAAAGCTGTGGGCACTATCCAAAAGAATGTTTCAAAGATTAGATTTTTTAGAGCGTTAAACCCTTTTTGCATCTTACTTATCCTTTTTCCTGTGTGTCCTCTCATAAAGAAGCTCATTGGCTTATTACCAAGCTCTCTAAGCGTCTTAGACTGAAAATCCTCAATAAAATTAAAGGTGACCTTCTGAATATCATATCTTTCCGAAATCAACTTTACTAATGAGGCTAATATTTCTACAAGTAGATATATTATAAGAATATTCACAAAGAATTCATAATTCAATCCTGAATTAAGTCCGTCTGATATCTTCCCTATCAATATTGCAGGAATAAGAGTTAATGATTGAATAATTAATGATGATATCAGGATTACAATAAAACCTAATCTCACTTTCTTTGATGTATAATTATTGTATACATACTTTATTTTTTTGTTCATTTTTTTTCTGTAGTTGTGGTTTGAATACCTTTTATTTCAAAGGACGAATTTAATAAATCATACCACTTGAAATATATAGAGTCAATCATTACTTAATAGAGGTTATATTTGATATAATAATAGTTTAAAAAGTAATAATTATCTATGAACTTAAGATTAGAAAAATTTGATGGTAAAGTAATTAAAATACTAAGAAAATACTCTGATGAAATATCCAGAGGTGCTCTATTCATAATATTTGTATGGTTTGGTTTCCTTAAAACTATTGGTCTAAGTCCTGCTGCAGAACTTGTAGTAGCCTTAATGAATGAAACATTCTTAAATGGATTATCTCCTGATATGTTTCTAATTGGATTTGGGTGGTTTGAGGTTTTAATAGGTATAATGGTCCTATTTCCTAGAGTTGAAAGATTTACATTCTTGTTTATGGGATTTCATATGATGACTACAGTGATGCCGCTATTCCTTCTAACTGAAGTTGCATGGTATGCCCCATTTGTCCCTACACTAGTTGGACAGTATATAATAAAGAACTTAGCTTTGATATCAGTAGGATTGCTTCTGTTCGCTAGATTAAAACCAATGACTAAGACTCATAAGATATCTGGTGAAGAATACAAATAGACTATATAAAACTAAAAGATCCAATTCAATTGGGTCTTTTTTTATGCTACAATCCACTTAATGATAAATAAGATACAAAAAATATTAATGAGTGTTGAGGGATTAATAATACTAGCATTAGTAGCGGTTTTAGCTTCTACTACTACTTCGTACACAAGGTCTAAGATTGAAAGTGATAAAATAAAAGAAAATCTGGAATCAGAAATAGAAGTAAAAGAAAAAGAGATAATTTCAGCAAAAGATGAAATAGAATTCTTAAATGAGGAGTTGGATTTTGAAAAAGAAAGAGTTGATGATTTAGAAGATAGTTTTAGAAAAGTTACAAATACAGTAGATGACCTGGAAAAACTAAGTAAGACAGATAAAGAGTTGCTTCAAAAATACTCAAAAGTATCTTTCCTAAACGAACACTACATTCCATCAGACTTAAGAGATATAGATGATAAATATGTGTATGGAGATAGTGATATGGAAATTCATAGATCTGTGGATAAATTCCTAGATGATTTACTTGAGGAAGCAGATGATGATGACTTGGACCTACTTATAAAATCGGCCTTCAGATCATTTGGAACACAAGCAGTCCTAAAGAATAACTATCTTGTTACCTATGGATCAGGAGCAAATACGTTCTCGGCTGACCAAGGATACTCAGAACACCAATTAGGAACAACTGTTGACTTTACAACGTCTACAACAGGAACACTTACTACAGCTTTTGAAAATACAGAAGAGTTTGAATGGTTACAAGATAATGCATATAAGTATGGATTTGTACTTTCATACCCTAAAGGTAATGTATATTACCAGTATGAACCATGGCACTGGAGATTTGTAGGAAAAGACTTAGCTAGAAAATTACACAGAAACAATGACTCTTTTTATGATCTGGATCAGAGAGAAATTGACGAATATCTGCTAGAAATATTTGATTAAGATATTTTGCATAGATATATCAATAACATATCCACACCTCTAATTTGATTGACTATATAACCATAAGGTGTTAATATAGTTGTTATCAAGGTTGAAGGTTGAGTTATGGAGAGTTATTTTAACTATTCTAATCACGCTTTAGATTTTGAAATTTATTAAGATAATATCTCTAAGATACTATGAACACAGGAAAAATTGCACGTGTAACGGACAAAGGTTTCGGATTCATCACATATGAAGGGAGCGATAAAGATTTATTCTTTCACGCTAACGAACTTCAAGATGTAATGTTTGACGAGCTTAAGGAAGGAGACGACGTAACTTTTGAAATAGCTGAAGGACCAAAAGGTCTTAACGCTGTACAAGTTGCTAAAGCTTAATACACAATATATAAACAAAAAACACCTTTAAAAAGGTGTTTTTTGTTTATATATTTACTATGGTGGATAAGTATAGGGTAAAAAAAGCATTAATCTGTTAAAATATTAATATTAATCAATAAATAATTAAAAATGACAGATCCTCAAATACTTCAAATATTTGGTTTAATATATCTATCAATGGGATTAGGTATGTCTTTAAACCCAAAGTTTTATAAATCACTACTGGGTAATTACAAAGACAATCCTGCCATGACTTACCTAACAGGGCTAATTGTATTTGTATTAGGTTTTATAATTGTAAGTCATCATAATATATGGTCATCAGACATTACAACAGTAATAATAACAATTCTTGGATGGACAGCATTAATTAAAGGACTATTAGTAATAATTTTCCCAGACACAATGATTTCAGTAGTACGTAAAATTGCACCAATCTCAAAACATACAAAAACTTGGTCAATGATAGTATTTTTCCTAGGATTAATAATTTCTTATCTAGGATTTTTCTTTTCTTAATTAATAAAGAATTATTAAAACATCTCCTTAATGGAGATGTTTTAATTTACAAATAATGATATATTAAACTTAATGAAAGGGACTAAAGAAACATGGTTACATATACAAATTTTTATAGACAAACATCAAAAAGTTTTTTTACCTCTTTTTCTACTCCTAGGTTTTATTGTGGACTCTTTTACATTAACTAGAGTAGATAGAGTTTTTGATAATATTTTATTATCCTTCTATATACTCTTAGCAGCGACAACAATTTTTTTTACACATAGCAAAGAAAAATTTTACTGCTATGAATTTTATATAAAATACAATAAATGGTTACCTTACCTAATGCAGTATGCGTTTGGAGGACTTTTTAGTGGTCTTGTAATATTCTATACAAAAAGTGCAACCATAATCACTAGTCTTCCTTTTTTAATAATCTTAATAACACTTCTAGTAGGTAATGAGTTTTTTAATAAGAAATGGCCAAAAATAACATTCCAAATAATGATGTTTTATGTAGCATTATTATCATATTGTATTTTGGTTGTTCCTATAATATTAAACACAATAAACCTATGGACCTTTGTATTAGGAACAATACTCAGTTTAGTACTAATATATATTTATCTAATTATATTAAATAAATATATTCCAAAATTATTTAAAACTCAAAAACAATCAATAAAAAAGATAATATTAAGTATTTTTGTCCTATTTAATATAATGTATTTCACAAACATTATCCCTCCTATTCCCTTATCTTTAAAGGATGGAGGAATCTATCACTCAGTAGTTAGAAGTACTACTGGTGAATATATAGTTAAGGACGAGGTTAGGCCTATATACTCTTTCATAAGATCCTTTAATCCAAAATTTCACAAGGCCCCAGGAGAGACTATTTATGCATTTAGCTCTGTATTTGCTCCTGCTAAGTTTAATAAAACTATTTATCATGAATGGTCATATTATAATATACCCACAAAGAAATGGATTAGGACTGACAGGGTACCAATTCAGTTAACTGGTGGTAGAGATGATGGATTCAGAGGATACTCCTTTAAGAACTCAATTTATGAGGGATTATGGAGGGTTACAATTGAAACTGAAAGAGGACAAAAGATAGGAAGATTAAACTTCGAGGTTGAAAACTCAAAAGTAACTCCTGAAACAGAAAGTAAGATATACTAAATTTCTTTTGACCAAGATACCTTATACTTACCAATAGAAATCCTTCTTAATTCTTTAGTATGAGCAATTGTTCCCAACTGTCTACCAAGCTCTTCTACAATACTTCTAATGTAGGTCCCACTCTTAACCCCAATAGTTATTAGTATTTCATTATCTTTAACGTAATGAACTTTAGAATTTGTTATGTGCATTGTTTTTGTTGGTATCTCAACGTCCTCTCCATTTCTAGCATACTTATATAGTGCTTTTCCATTTTTTTTGATTGCTGAATATTTAGGAACCTTAAGGTCTATATCCCCTTTCATGTTAGAAATTATTTCAGAAACTAAAGCTTTATTTATTTCTGGTACTTCTTTTTCTTCAATAACTTCCCCATCAATATCTCCAGTATCAGTGGAACTACCTAAAGATACAAGAACTCTATATTCCTTAGATAAACCTAAAAAATGACTCAATTTTTTTGTTGATTTGTCTCTAGCAATAATCATTAATCCGGTAGCAAATGGATCTAATGTTCCAGCATGACCAATTTTCTTACTCCACTCTTTTCTCTTAAGATTTCTAATGATGTCATATGATGTCATTCCTGATTCTTTGTCCACTAATATAATATCTTTTCCTAAAGAATGTAAAAAATAGATTCTTCTTACAAATAAGTAGATGATCCAAATTATTATTAATAAAGCAGTAAGTAGTATAAAATTAACTAGATAATCTTTTAAGATAGTTGTTCCTATTGTATATATCAAAAGCATTATAGGAATAGTTCCTATAATTGTAGCTAAAATATATTTTTTGAAGGTCAAGGTTGTTAATCCTGCAGCATATGAAATATAGTCAAAAGCAGGGCTAGATATCATTCTTGCCAAAACCAAAGTCCAAAAAGAACTATTAGGATCAATTTGTTTTTCCCATTCTTCAAGATTCTTAAAGAATGAGGTTTTTCTCAGAAATCTTCTACCAAATCTTCCAACACCAAAGGCGACTGCTGATCCAATAACGATACCTGCTTCAGCCAGAATAAATCCCTTTGCCACTCCAAAAGTAGCAATACCAAAAGCATCAACAAGTACACCGGGGATCGGAGCGATAATAACAGGAATAGCCCTAGCAAAAATAAACAAAATTGATACCCACCAACTATCACTATAGTTTTCTAAAATAAAAATAATGGACTCTGAACTAGACTCAAGTATTGATGATATAGATTCAAACATAGAAAGATTTTAACACATTTATTAAAGAAACAAAAAAGACTATTAATAAGTAATAGTCTTTTTTGTTTAATTTATACTACATTTGGTGACCTTCACCTTCTTCTGTAGAATCTTCTACTACATCTTCTTTAGGTTCTTCTGAAGAAGAACATGTTTTACAAGAATTACATGATCCACAACACTTGAACATTTTCACGAGGAAAACAACTCCAGACAGTCCTACTAATACATAAACCCCAGTGATTAACCAGTCTATTCTAAAAATAAATTGTACTAGATCAAAATTAAACAGTCCAACAAATAACCAGTTTACAGCTCCCACTCCTACTAAAATTCCAGCAAGCTTATTCATATTTTTTTACTTAAATTACTAATACTTAAATAATACTATATTACTAAGATGTATTCAATTAGTATGTTAACAGTTTAAATGAAGATTTTGATCCTAATATATTTAAAAGTAATGGGAAAACCCTCTTTTTCTTACTTATTCTTTGCTTTTTTGTTATTTTATCGTTGTACATATTTTTTTATTATTGTTTATAACTATTTCTATTTTATTCCTATTTTATTATTTGTCAACTTTTCTATTTTTACACTCTTGTGGAAAACTTCAATTGAATTAATAGAATTACTTGTTATTATAATAATATGCATAAGATACAAGAAAAACTATTAAGTCTTGCTAAGGAAACTTCTATTGGCCACCTTACCTTAAGAGAGATGGGTGAAATGATAGAAGAAAAATTTCCTCAAAAAATAAAGCATCATCTTGATCAGTTAGAAAAAAAAGGTTTTATTAGACAAGATAGATCACACGGAAGAATAGATGTTATTAACCATGAAGAGTCGTTTAACTCAGGACTAGTATCAATACCCTTAGTTGGTTCTGCCAACTGTGGACCTGCAACAATTTTTGCAACTGAGAACATAGAAGGATATTTAAAAATATCACCAACTCTACTAAAGAGACATAAAAATATTTTTGCTATTAAGGCTCAAGGATTATCAATGAACAAAGCAACAGTGGATGGAAAAATAATTGAGGATGGGGATTATTTAATAATTGATAGCTCAGATTTACATCCCCAAAATGGAGATATTGTACTATCAATTATTGATGCGATGGCAAATATTAAAAGATACATATGGGATGATGCTAATCAACAAATAGTACTCACATCTGATTCTACAACTGACTTCCCTCCTATATACATTCATGAAGACGACGACTTTATAATAAACGGTAAAGTAGTCCAGGTAATTAAAAAACCAAAATACTAAACATTAAAAAAGCAGGTTTATCAAAACCTGTTTTTTTTGTATACTAAATATGAGTTATTAAAAAATAAATATTAAAAAATGCTTAAAGAATTTAAAAAATTTGCAATGAAAGGAAATGTTGTAGACCTTGCTGTCGGAGTTGTAATTGGTGCAGCTTTTGGAAAAATAGTTTCTTCTCTTGTAAGTGACATAATAATGCCTTTGATAGGCCTTATTACAGGAGGAGTTGATTTTAGCAATAAGGTGATAGTCCTTAAGGAAGCTACAGGTACAATTGAAGCTGTAACCTTAAACTACGGTCAATTTATAAATAGCATAATTGATTTTATAATTATTGCTTTTGCAATCTTTATAGTAATAAAACAAATTAACAAACTATCTAAAAAAGAGGAAGAGGAAGTTTCAAAGGAAGATCCAAAACCAAGCGAAGAAGTGAAACTTCTTACAGAAATTAGAGATAGTTTAAATAAATAAGTTTAAATAAAAAACCTCATTATGAGGTTTTTTATTTACCTTACAAATATCCAAGTAAATAATTTTCTTAATTCTTCAACTACTACCACTGACAATCCTAATATAAATATAATTATCCAATCATGTACTCCTATTGCCATAGTGTGGAATATCTCCTGCATAAATGGCACATATATAACTATGGCTTGTAGTATTAGTGTCAGAATCAAAGAAGCAATTAGATACCAACTCATATTATTTAAATAGAATACTGATTTCTTTTCTGATCGAACATTGAATATTATATACCATTGCATAATAGCTAATAATGAAAGTGACATTGTAAGAGCGTATTCAAGAGACACTCTAAGATTAAACATGAAGAACAGGATAGACACAGTAGCCATTGTAACTGCTGTTAATATAGTTCTAAACCAATCTCTACCATACATTAGCGTGTATTTTTTGGGAGTTCTAGTACGTGTCAATGTATCTGTATTTTTAGGTTCAAGAGATAGTCCTATTACCAAGAATGAATCAGTTACTAAATTCAGCCATATAATTTGAGTAGCTAGTAGCGGCAATGGTATACCTATCACAAGCGCTACCGCAATAGTTAGCATCTCTCCAGCATTAGTAGAAAGAAGATAAGTAAGAGTTTTTCTAATAGTCTGATAAACATTTCTTCCTTCTAATATAGCTTTTGTTATTGTGGCAAAATTATCATCTAATAGCACTACGTCCGCCGCTTGCTTCGCTGAATCAGTACCTATATGCCCCATAGCCACTCCTAAATGAGCCGCTTTGAGAGATAATGCATCATTGATTCCATCACCTGTCATAGCCAATATATCCCCTTTCTTCTTATATAGCTCTACTATCTTCATTTTCTGCTCTGGACTAACTCTAGCAAATACTGTTGTACTATCTAATACACTAATTAACTCTTCGTCCTCCATATTAAAAAGATCTTTCCCGGTTATTATATTATCTCCCTCTTTATATATTCCCACATTTTGCGCAATTGATTTTGCAGTATCTTGATGATCTCCAGTAATCATAACTACATGTAATCCCGCTTTTTTAGCATCAGCAATAGCTTGAAATGCCTCAGGTCGTATAGCATCACTTATAGAAACAAAGCCTAAAAATACTAACTCTTCCATATCCTCATGAGTGATCTCATTTTTAGAGATAACCTTATATCCAAAACCTAATATTCTATTTCCTTTATTAGAGTACTCTTTTATTCTTTCTTTAATTTCTTCTTTCTTATCATTAGTTAGTTCAATATTACCTTCAGAAGTATATATCATACTACTTGAGGCCAACATAACCTCAGGACTCCCTGCTACAGAAATTATACTTTCGTTATCTATCTCGTGTAATGATGCGTGGTATTTAGTATCAAGATCAAAAGGAAGTTCTCCTAGATTTTTATAAGAATCTTCTAAGTGATCTCTTTCTATTCCAAGCTTACGAGCGAAAACAACAAGAGCCCCTTCTGTCGGATCTCCAAAAATTAACCTCCAATTTTTACCTGATTGGTCTTTCTCTACTCCAGAGACTGATGATAGTGCAAGAGTTCTTGCTGCCAGCATTATAGATTCATCTTCTGTGGCCCTAATCTTATTATCATTTAAAAAAATGTCTCCAGTTGGATTATATCCATCACCTGTAACATTATAGATTGAATCATTTATATAAACATCTCCAACCATCATTTCATTTTTTGTTATAGTACCTGTCTTATCAAGTGCCATAACAGTTGCTTGCCCTAATGCCTCCACTGCGTACAGATCTTTAACAAGAGCATTATTATTACTCATTCTCCAAACCCCGGCTGCTAAGATCACTGTTAGGACAACAGGTAAACTTTCAGGAATTGCGGATACACCTAATGCAATAAGTGTTATTGCCAGATCATTAAGTTCCATTCCTCTGTACCAAGCAAGAATAGTTATAGCAATCAAAGAGATGGCTATAACTATTAATATAATTTTAGATATTTTTCTAAGACTTTTTCTTAATGGAATATCATCAATGCTCATATCTTGTAACTCTTCTGACATATGACCAATAACAGTACTTCCAGCAGTACTCACCACAACAGCTTCCGCTAAACCAGATGTCATATTGGTTCCTCTAAAGATCATGTTCTCCTGATCAGCATATGTTAAATCCTCATCATGAACTACTAAAGCATCTTTTTTTACATTATATGATTCACCAGTAAGTGATGCCTCGTCTATCTCAACATTAGTACTTATAGTTAGTCTTGCATCAGCAAAAACACTATCTCCTCCTTGGAGAATCATTATATCTCCAGGAACAAGTTGGTCCTCATCAACTGTTACGACACTTCCCCCTCTTCTAACTCTAGCTGTTCCTCTTAGTTTCTTATCCAAACTGATAAGTGTTTTCTCTGCTTTACCTTCTTGTATCGTACCTATGATTGCATTAATAACAATAACAGAAGCAATAACAAATCCATCAATATATTCATGAAGAATAAAAACAAGAGCACATGCTAAAATCAAGACGATCATAAAAGCACTTGTTAATTGAGAAAATAGTATTCTTAAATATCCTCTACCTTTTATTGTTTTAAAAGAATTAAGTCCATACTCTTTTAATCTCTCTTGAACTTCAGAAACAGAAAGTCCGTCAGACGTAGATCTTATATTGGAAAGTGTTTCTCCTATGCTTTTTTGGTACCAATTATTTTGCATTTTTTTCTATTTCATTTTCACAAGATATAGCAGCCATCTTGGCTAGAATAGGACTAACTAGAGTTGAAAAAATTGTTAACAATATCAAGGCTGTAACCAATTCAGGGGCTATAATCCCCAACTTAACTCCAGTAAAAGCAACTGCAAGTGTTGTAGAGAGCTGAGGAATAGTAGATACAGCAATCATATTACTCTGAGGTTTAGAAAATCCAGTGAACCTTGAAGCAAAATATCCACTTATGTATTTAGATACTCCAGATCCCAATACTACAGACAAGGCCAGGATGATTACAGTGAAATCAGAAGTGAATAGAACAGACATATCGGTTTCTAAACCTACTGTGATAAAGAATATTGGTACAAATATTCCATATCCAATAGAATGAAGTTGTCCTCTAATCCTTTTATGGGTGATGATATCAGACAAAACAGTTCCAGCAAAAAAAGCTGCCAAAATTGCATGTAATCCTAGAGATGTAAATATAACAACAATACCTATTAATAAAACAAGTACTGACCTTAGCTCCTGCTCAAAAATATCATCATCATTATGAAACTCTTTACGGAAAAGAGATTTTACTAAAGGTAATATTTTTCTGAACAAGAAAAATAGTATTACTAGAGAAGGATATAAAATAAAAGGATGAACGCTTGATGCCTCTGAACTAGCCTGAAGAACAAAAGATAGAATTATAAGACTCGCCACATCCTGAATCACAGTAGTTGTAATAATAGTATTACCCAATTTTGTCTTTAATAATTTCGCATCTGTTAATGATGGAATAACTACCGCTATTGAAGAAGATATAAAGACAATACCAAGTAATATAGAGGTTAGAGCTGGATAACCAAATAAGTAGGCAATTGTGTATCCAGTACAAAATGGAATAAGTCCATTTACTATTGATATTTTAATGACATTTGTTAATTGACCCTTACGAGTTTTTTGGAACAAATTTGTTTCTAATCCTGCCATAAACATAACAAAAATTAGTCCAATTTCAGACATGAAATCAGTAATAATAGTCTTTTCAACTAAACCAATACCATATGGTCCAATGATCATACCAGCAGCTATAAGTGTAATCACCCAAGGAACATGGAATCTCTTAAATAATTGAGAGAAAAATAAACTTGAAAATAAAACTATGAAAAATGGCCAAAGTTCATTAATCATATCTATGGTTTATTATTAATAACAGGATCCTCTCCATTTATTATCTCGTCTCTTTGTATAATCTTTGCTTCTTTTAGAAGCTCTTTTTCTCTTTGTTTTTTCTCATCTTCTTTTTTTAACTCTATTTCTTTTGCAGATAATTTATTTTCTGTTTTATAGAATCCAAGCATAGTAAATACAATCATACTTCCAACAATAATACCTATAATATTCAAAACAAAAACAATGAAGAAGAATTGTGACTTATCCCAAATACCAGCAGACATCCACATTCCAACAGAGGCAAGAGGAGGAACAAGAGATACAGCAATAGAAACTCCCGGCAAAAGGCTTGATGCTTCTTTTCTGGCCCAAGCTAGCGTTGCTGCAACACCAGAAATACCTGCAACAAAGAAATATAATACAGCAGTTCTTACTGAACTCTCTAGAATAGGTTGTTGATATGCATTATCAGGAAGTCCTAAAATAAGAGATATAACAAAAGCAGTACCAAAAACAAAAAGGAAAGACTTAATAAGTGTGCTCAAAGTTCTTCTTAATAAATAAAATTTAGAAGTAGAGAATGATAGTGCAACTAATAGAACAGGAGTAAGGATTGGAGTAATAAGCATTCCCCCAATTAAAATTGCTATGTTGTTTAGTAATAATCCTGATGCAATAACCGATGAGGATAATATTAAAAGTGTTATATACAACGAATCAGGCTGACTATCTTCGATAAGATCATCTATAGCTCTGTATGCTGCTCTTTTGGATACCGAAAATGTTTCTTTCATTCATATATTGTAACATTTTTTAAACTATTCTCATGTTTAAAACTCTATAACTCCTCCACCATTATCTTCTACTGGAATTATGTATTGATCTTGATTATATGCTCCAACTCCAACAAACTCAGCTTCTCCTTTTAGAATCTTTTCATATGGCTCGCATCCTCGACACCCATCTTGAGAGCATTTAAAATCATTCTTCTCTCTTGCATCTTTCATAGCACGAGCCACCTTTAAAACCTTATCATGAGATTCTTCTAGATTAGGTAAATCTTTCTCTGTCATTTCATCCTCTACATTAAGATACCAATAAAAAGCTCCTGTAGTCTTTCTTTTCTGGCAATTATTCATCAATAAGGTATAAATAGGTAGCTGTAATGATTCATCATTTTCTTTATTTAAACCTGTTTTAAAGTCTATAATGTGAACACTATCGTCTTTCTCTATATATCTAATCCAATCTACTTTTCCACAAAGAATTATTTCATCTTCTTCTGATAGCCAATAATGAGGAAGATCTTCTTTAATTCTAATTATTTTATCATTAAATATATCAGGATTATTTTGTGCTCTTTTTATCATCTCTACCCCCCTTTCATAGAATTCTTCTTCTGTGGCAAGATCAGTAAATCCTCCTCTCTTTCCTTTTACTTTTTCCCATTCTGAATCATACATATCTAGAAGTGGTTTTTTCATTCTTTCTTCTGCAGGAAATTCAGCAAGTCCTTCTAGAACATTATGAACCGCAATACCAAGGGACATATACGGATTTACAATACTAATTTTTCTTTTTGATTTTGGGTCCTTATATACATTATGCAAATAGTACAGTCGTGGACATTGTATAAAGTCTCCACTCGAACTATGAGATACCCATGTTGCTTTAAATTTATCAGCCATTAAATATATTATACTTTAAATATGAAAAAGAAAAAGCCGCTGATTCCTCAGCAGCTTAGTATTCTATGCAACACTAGAAATAATTTTGTCTTTATTGAAATATTTTCTTATAACAACAATTCCTTTTATTACTAGAGATGCTCTTATTTTCTCTCCACAATCTTCTGTAATGAGCGATCCAAATCCTGGTACACCAATTTCAGACCAATTAGCCTGAGTTACATACCTGGGGTCAGACATACACCTATCAACAATTGTTTCGTATATATTAATTATTTTTTTCATAGTATTTTATATTGGTTCTAACAATAAAATACTACATACTCATAAATTAACAGTTAGTTAATTTTAAAAGAAAAATAAAATTACATCCATCCAACAATATTAGAAAACTCTTCTCCTCTTTCTTCAAAAGACTTCCATAGATTCAAACTAGCTGCACCTGGAGAAAGGAGAATAGTATCACCTTTACTAGATAATTTCTTAGATAATTTAATAGCTTCTTCCATATTAGAAACAACACTTTTTTCAACATCAATAATCTCTGCCAATGAAGCTAATTTATCCTCTGCCGGACCTGGTAAAATTATTAAATGTTTTACAAATTGATTTAGATAATCTGACCAAGAAGAATATGAAACTCCTTTATCTACACCACCTGCAATTAATACTATATTCTTATTATCTCCTAATGTATCCAATGCTTTAATTGTTGCATCAGGACTAGTTGATTTGGAATCATTGTAATATGAAACTCCTTCTACTTCTTTAACAAACTGTAATCTATGCGGTAGACCAGAATATTCACGCAATGATTCTATTGAATCTTCAGCATAAACACCTAACAATTCAAGTACTCCTAAGGTATACGAAATATTATACAAATTATGTAAACCTTTCATCTTTCTTTTATCAGAATCTGGTAATATTATATTATTTTTAGAATTATCATCCCTATATATTAATTTATTATCTTCAATATATATATGATTACTGTCTAATATGTTTTGCTCCAAAGTCACAGTTAATAACTTATTACCTTTAACTAATGGGATTATATATTTATGAATCATAATATCATCTATAGATAATATTACTTTTGTATCTCCTTCTCTTATTGCTTTGCATTTTACAGACGCATACTCATCAATACTATCACTATGTCTACTTAAATGATTTTCTGAAAATGATGTAAATACCAATATATCTACATAATGATTTTCTCTAAAATACTCTAATGCATAACTAGATAATTCTAATACTATGTATGTTCCATACATCATATCCTCATTATCAATTAGCCAAGATAAAGGTGATACTCCAATGTTTCCCCCTAATCTTGCATCTCTACCAGCAGACTTTAAAGATTCATAAATCAAGCTAACGGTAGTACTTTTTCCATTTGATCCTGTTACTCCAATCACTGGCCCATTACCATTCCATATCTCTAAAAACAAAGTTATGTCTGTGTATAATTTAACTCCAGAAGAAACAGCTTTTTTAATTTCTTCTTTTTTTGGATCAATTCCAGGACTTGAAATTATCAAATCAAAATCTTCTAATCCGGAAAATGTGCCTGCCCCAAGGTTCAATTCAACATTGGAATCCTCTAAAAATTTAATGTCTTCAGGATTAAAACTTTCATGAGGATTATTATCATATAGAGTAATAAGCATTTTCTGACTTATTGCATACTTTAAAGAGGCTTTCCCTACAACTCCATATCCTAATATAGCTACTTTTTTACCAGATAAATTCATATATTTATTATACTTAAAAAATTAATCAAGACCAATTATTGTTATACCTAGAACACACTTAGTATCTTTTAAAAAGAATAGAAAAGAGATATAATAATATGTATTAAAAGTTAAATTAAATTATAAAAATGAAAAACATACTACTAATCTTTATACTCATATTACTAATCATTGGAGTAGTAATGGGGTTTAGAATATATAAACAAAATCAAAAAATTGAATCTCTTGATAAAGCAGAACTGTCAGATAAAACTGAAATTACAACTGAAGAGTTTGTTTCTGGAGAAAATAAAGTTGTTATTACAAAAACATCTTCAGGATTATCTCAAGAAGGTGATGTTGAAATTGACACAGAAAATACATATTTGAGATTTACTGGATTTGGACCAGGAAAAGAACATGTAGGAACATTTGATTCAATGAAATCAGAGATATATTTTAATGAAGGTGCCGTATCTTCGGGAAATATTATAATAGAAACATCTTCTGTTAATACAGGAATTGATAATTTAGATTCCCATCTAAAAACTGGTGACTTCCTTGAATCTGAAACATACCCACAAATTAAATTTAATTTAAATAATGTGGTAGTAAGTGACGAAGATCAATCAGCTGTTGCAAATGGAGAAGTTGAAATAAAAGGTATCACTAAAAACATATCTATACCTTTAACACTATTAGCAAATGGATTTTCAGTAGATTTCCTATTAGACATGGAACAATTTGAAATATCTTACACAGGAGTTAATAAGGAAGTTCAAATAGAAGCTCAAGTTATTTGGAAATAACATCAAGTAAATAAAAAGACAACCATTCGGTTGTCTTTTTATTTACCCTAATTATTCCTGTTCACTATCTGGAACTAAGAGATCATATATTAAACCTGTAATAAATCCATATAGTAAGTGTCCCCATAATAATGGTACTAATGATATTAATCCAAAACTTTTGATAATATCAAAACTAAACCAAATTATAGTAGAAGAAATCATCCATAATAATAATCCAAATAGAATCCCAAACATTAAACTACGAGCATGGGAACCAATATGATAACCAAAAGTATAACTAAATACTATTCCTGCAACAATACTTAGTATTGTATGAATAATAAATAATAAAATAATATTAATTTCAAAAACTTCTGAAAAGAAATTTGCATACTGACTAAGAGATAGCGCTGCACCAAAAGCAATACCTGAAATAAGACCTGTTTCTAAACCTCTAATTAAGTGAATATTTTTCATATAATTAATTATATATAAAAATGTGCCTTGAGTAAACGAACTATTCCACTTTTCCTACAGAACTTCCAGCAACCCACCCAGTTGTCCAGCATAATTGTAATGAGAATCCTCCTGAAGGACGATTAATATTAAGTAAATCTCCTGTCACAAATAAGTTATCAAATAATTTTGATTTCATATATTTCATATCAACTTCCTCAAGTATTATTCCTCCATCAGAAATAACAGCTCTGTCATATCCCATAACTCCCGCGATATTAATAGGCATGGCTTTTAAAAATGCAATTATGTATTTTCTTTGCGAAACAGTAACGCTATGAACTTTGGTTTCTAACTCCTCATCTGTAAGATGAGAATGAAGAGACGAGGACATTCCTTCTGGAACAATATCATCTAAAATATTTTTAAGAAGCTTGTTCTTATTTGAATCAAATATCTTTAAAATTTTCTTCTCCATTAATCCAAGATCTGTATCTGGAAACATATCAATCTCTGCAGTAACTTCACCTTTTTTAAGAAGTTGTTGTACTTCATATGAAGAGTTAAGAATTAATGGTCCTGATAGTCCAAAGTGAGTGAACAATATTTTGCCTTTTTTAGAAAATGACTTAACTCCATTTAATAAAAAAGTTATTTTCATAAATGACAGTGAAGTTCCAGAAAGATCATGAACCCATTTTTCATTAACTCTAAGTGGCACCACATTAGGAGTTGGTTTTTTTACAACATGACCAATTTTTTCAAGCCATTTAAACCCGTCTCCAGTTGAACCAGTTTCTGGAGCTGCATTTCCCCCTGTAGCAAATACAAATGAGTCTGCTGTATATACATAATCTAGAGTTTGAACATTAACAATCCTTCCATCTTCAGAAACAATTTTTAAAACAGGAGAATTAGTTATGACACTTACCCCATTATCTTTCATGTATTTTTTCATCACAAGATATACATCATATGCTTTTTGAGATCTAGGAAATGTTCTTTTTCTTGACTCTATAACAAGTGGTAAACCTTTCTTCTCAAAAAACTTAAATGTATTTGATACTGAGAATTGTGAAAAAGGAGAAAACAGGAATTTCCCAGCATCACCAAAATTCTTTAAAAATTTATTGTTATCGTATTCAGCATTAGTGATATTACATCTTCTTCCCCCTGTAATCTTTAATTTATCACCTACATCAGAATTCTTCTCAAGGATAGCAACCTTAAGACCTCTTTCTGCGGCACGTCCAGCAGCCATCATCCCCGATGAACCACCTCCTACAACGACAACGTCGAAATGTTTTGTTTCTTTCTTCATATTCTCAATATTATACACATTTTTTGACAAAAAGCTAATATCTTTGTTTAATATTAGTTTATTTTTCTACTTCCTCATCTCAAACTCATCTATCACCTCTCTATTTATATTAATAAATTTACATTTAGAAACACTCTCTCTAAAAGAACATATTAGAGATCCTGCAACCGCCCCTTCATCTTCTGAATAGATACTTGCCCATATATCTTCCATATCATCATGAGTATCCCTTGAACTCTTTCCTCCAAGACCTGAGACAAACACCATTGAGTTATTATTTAAATCATATGGGGATGTTGAGTCTCCAATTTCCAAATCCATTAAATTACTAATTGCATGAGTCCTACTATATGAATGTTCATGAGCGGTCATTATTATTGCCTCATTATCTGCACACAATTGATACATATCATTACCTACTTCTGTATTTTTTCCTCCTACTTGATATGAATTACTATTCTTGTGCCACGCACAAATTTTCCATGCATTATCTACTTTAGGAAGAGAATATTCTAAGAACTCCTTATGTTCTCCAGGCAATGTTCCTATTGCAGAAATAATAAAAGAGACAGGTCCAAAATTACAAATAGCTGCCTCTCCATAAGTTCCAGTACAGTTAAGATTATCAATTTCAATATCTTTCATCCAATCCCTATATTCTCCCCACTTAGAAACATCATGATTCCCTACTACAGAAAGCAATGGATAATTATTTCCATATACAGACTCATACATTTTCCTAAACTTCTTTGGATTATCTTCATAATCAAAATCCCCAAGAAGCATTATTAAATCAACACCTTCTCCTTTTGCTATTTCTAAAACTTTTTTTGAGTCTGAATTAACACCCTGGTCACCAAAAAAAGCAATTTTTACTTCTTCTACAGAACTGGATTCTGGAATATCAATTGGACTAAATTTATACTCATACTTATTATTAATTTTAGGAAATATAATTCCTAATAAGTTTAAATATATTAAAACAACAAAAATAATTAATATAGTTGCAACAAATATTCTCATTTTCCTTTTTCTAGAAATTCTCATTTTATATATTATACATCATCAGACAAACTCTGAAACCTTTCATCTGCCATAAAAGCAAGTGGGTCTAACCTGAGGGCCATTTCATTATATCCAATCAATTTTATACCTTCAAAATTCTTTACACGAGAAAGTGCAACATACCCTTGTCCTGGTTCAAATGTTTTTGATAGATCTATTTCTGCACGATCAAGTGACATACCCTGGCTTTTATGAATAGTAATTGCCCAAGCAAGTCTAAGAGGTATCTGCTTGTATGATCCTTGAGTTTTTCCACTCTCATCATCAACACTCCACTCCATCTCGTCAACAGTAATATTTGTTCCATCTATTATTTTAACTACGGGGTATCCAGTAGTTGTAAACTTAACTACCTTTCCCATTGTACCGTTCATATATCCATTGTCAGGATTGTTTTTTACAAAGATAACCTGTGCACCGATTTTAAGCGTTAGCTTCTCAGGAGCCAACACACTCCTTTTTAGAGTTTCTACAATATTATCTTTTCCTTTTGTGTCAGCAATATAGTGTTTTGTTTTTGTGTCTAGTTTTTCTAGCTCTAATTCATTAATCATATCCACATCTACATTGTGAGTGAATAGCTTTATAGCCTCTAAATCATCATCAAAATCATTTTGCTTCATCTCATCTAACATTTCAACACTATCTTGATCACATGATTGACCTCGTATTTCATTAAGTAGTCTTAATAGTCTTTCATCATCTTGTCTGTATTGTTCTGTTAGATAACATATTTGCATACTTGCTTCCACCCAAGAAGTTGCCATGAATGCAAACTTCTCCCTATTACTTTCTCCATTACCTGAAACAGGAGGAAGTTGAAAAAAATCTCCAGATAGTATAACTTGCACACCTCCAAAAGGTTTATCATTTCTTTTAAAGTGTTTAAGAACTCTATTAACATCATCTAGAGTTTTTCTATGAAGCATAGAAATCTCATCAATAATTAGTACTTCAACCTTATCAAATCTATCCCAAAGATATTTTTTCTCTTCCATTGTGTCTAACATTTGTTCTGTTACTCCTTGAGTAATTCCCAGTCCCGACCATGAATGTATAGTTACTCCTCCTATATGAGTTGCTGCAATACCAGTAGATGCTGTGATTGCTACTTTCGTTCCTTTCTTCTTAAGATATTTAATATACTTATTCAATACATAAGTCTTACCTGATCCAGCTGAACCTGTTATAAATATATTTTTTTTAGACTTTAATTTTTTTAAAGCAATTTCTTGTTCCATAAGTCTAATTATATCATACCTAAATATAGTAAAAATAAATTTGTGTTTTACACATAACTAGTGTAAAAATAAATAGAAAGGACATTAAAATAAATGAAAATACTAACACTAGCTCTATTATCTTTTTTATGTATTTCATGTGCATCAAATAAGATAGAGTACAATAAAGGGTTTTATTCAAAAACTCACAACGACATGAACCCAGAATCTATCAAGAAAGGTGATTCTGTTAAAGAAGTATGGAAAAAGATGAGTTCGGATCCTGACATAACAAAAAAAGTTCTTGTAGGAGACCATTTTCATTCTGAAATATGGATTCAAGGAGCAAATAAAAAAAAGGGTTTTACTTACTCCGTAATAAGAACAAGTCGAGGAATTGGAAAAATAACTGGTATTGATCCAATTAGATCTATAAATGAAATAATCTCAATAACAACTAAAAAAGATCCATCTCTTAGAAGAAGAGTTAGATATATTGAAGTTAATTACAACAAGAAAGGGTTTGTTGTGTCTGTTCTAGAGAAGGAGTCTTCTTCAGAAAATATTGAAGTCGTTCTTTAATACAAGCAAAGCTTTAGGTATAAAAACCTAAAGCTTTTTCATTTACATGGACTTACTCACTACAAGTTCATTATTGAATATGATCTGTTTTTTCTAGAATCTCTTTGGCTTCACCAGTTGGTTCATCCTTATGATTTTCATTGTGACTCACCTCAATCATATCAAGTAATTCTGTGGTATTTTCAGAAACATAATTACCATCAAACCTATCTTGTATATAATTTTTTACCTTATCTGGCCAAATGTTTTCAATTAAACTTTTCCCTTCAAGAGGAGAAAAAAGATATATTGACTCTATTGACTCCTTTTCAGAAATCTCACTAACTTTTTCTGAGAATTCTCTTGAGAAATCTTCTTGAGCTTCTTCTTTTTTTGGCTCTAAAACTGATCCAACAATTGATCCTTCAGAACCACCTCTGTGAGACATTCCTTCATTATCAGAGTATGTTGGAGTATCAACTCTATGCTCATCAATTTGAGTAATTTCATCTGAATCTAATTTGTATATTATTCCATGATGGGTACCCATGACCACTAGAAGTGATTTTTTTAAATTTAAGTTTTTTATCTCTTCTTTTATTTTCATATAAATTTATATTTTATTCTTATAATTTATTAGTCTAAATCTATTATAGCATATGCCTATTTTAGAATATTAATCCTGAATAAGTTTTTATCATTGATGGCACAACCATAATAATACCAATTATTGGTAGCACAAACATTATCACGGTTGCCCATAGGATAATTTGAAAATATTTACGTGTCTTCTCTACTGATATATAAATTTTATTAATTTTTTCTTCTTGCCTATTTAATTGTTCTTGTATATTTATTTCCATAGCTTAATTGTATCATTTTTTATATACCTTTTTAAATTTAAAAGTATATAATATATACTTATTACTAACAATATAAATAAAACTGTGAAAAAAAATATTTTAATACTTATTTTAATAGCAATTGGTACATATTTCTTTTTTACTCAAAAAGATAGTTCTTTAGAGTCAGAAAACTATTCATACATAGGAATGACTACTTCAGAAGCAAATATGGAAGCCAAATCTGACGGAGCTATGTTTCGTGTAGTAGAAGAAGATGGGCGACCACAACCAACTACTAGAGACTTTCAAGAAGGAAGAATTAATGCAGTAGTTGAAGGAGGTATAGTAACTGAATTCTATATAGAAACAAATGATCCTGTAATTGAAAAATCTATAGAAAATGAACCAATTAATAATGAAATAATTGGAATGACAACTATTGAAGCAGAGACTTATTCTAAAAACAACGATGTTGATTTTAGAATTGTAATGATTGATGGAGAAAGCCTACCAATAACATTAGATTTTAGACCAGGAAGAATTAATGCGGAAGTTGAAAATGACATAGTAGTAGGATATACAGTAGAATAATTAAAAATAGTTAGTTTATTGAACAGTCTCGGTCTCGAACTAATCAAATTTTAGATTACTTAAAGATTACCGAACCACTATCAAATTTCAAATCAAATACAAGATCTCCTTTGTTTGTAAAGAAAAAGGATTGTGTTTCTCCGAGAAATGATACAAATTCTTGCTCTTGAGATTCTTCACAAAACATCATTGTCATTGCAATATTTTCTCCAAAGGTTATTTTTTTATCATTAACCTCATAACTTCCACTTAATGAATTACAGTCTGTTGTTGCTGAGAATGAGTTATCATTTTTGAATTCTATATTGAAGGACTCTGGATTATTTGGTTTAACCTCTGTATCATTATTATACACAGTTTTAATCCACTGCCATGGCTTCATATCTAGTGTCATAACCTCAGGATCAGACTCTCCTTCAAAGTTTTGTTCTACCTCAGTAAAAGACATGTTTTGTACGTCGAGTTGTAACCAGATACTTTTTCCAACAGAAGGTTGTGCAGTCATGGCATCATCAAACTTTCTATCCATGTAGTTTATAACGATTACATCATTACGTTTTGGACCTCTACTGATTTCTGTAGTTTGTGGAGCAATACGATCACCTAAAAATAGAGCTTGCGATCCTTTCCATCCGTCTTTTGTGTTAAGTGCTGCCACAACGTAAAAGAGTGTTCCCGTTCCACCCGTCTCTTGAGTTAGAAGAAAAACACTATCTTCTCGAGCATCACCATCAAGGTCTACAGACACATCATTACCAAAATACTTAGTAACTATTTTTGAAGCAGACCCAGGAAGAATTTCTGTTTCTGATAATCCATTAACCAGAGTTACTGACTCATTATCAATAATATAAGTTGCATTATGTGGACCTGAAGAATTAATATCATTTAGCTTCAATATAGATCCATCAGGTTGTTCAATATGTGCGTCACCATAAATATCCTCATTGAGAATATTAGACTTAGTAATCCCTATTATAATAAGTATGGTAATGATTACAGAAAATAAAGTGATTTTAATTATTTTTTTCATACTCATATTATAACCTTTCTCTAGCAACAGAACTAGTACTCTAGTTATTAGCCCTCTCGGGACTCGAACTAAAATAACCCCTTAAAATATAGCTCTTACAGAATTGTCAACAACACAAAAATTCGTGTCCATGACTGATTCTTATATTATGTTGTTATACATAGCTCCTTTAGGTGTTTAGGTCTCTCTCACTTGAATGTTGCCGGACAGGGACTCGAACCCCGATTACTGGTACCAAAAACCAGTGTCCTACCATTAGACGATCCGGCAATAATTTCTACTCATGTATTTTGCACCATAATAGGTTCAATTGCAAGTTTAAACCTCTAAGCTCTCAATAAAAGCCAATTCCAAAGGAATATAGGGCTTTGGACTTGATGATATCTCAGTATATGCAGAAAGTAGTCTCCTTAATTTAATACTATCAATTCCCTCTCCATTCTCAGAAATTAATATATTCATAGATTCTATTTCACTATCAGTACAGAAAGTAACATCCGTCATTTTTAATGATCCTACTTTGACCAAAAGCATAACTCTAAATTTTTCAATCAGTAATTCTGTAAAAATCTTTGCATCTTTCTGTTTTGATGAAAGATCATTGATCACCTCTCGATATAATTCTGAATCTTGTACTATGTATGCCTTTAGCCATTTCATAACTAAATCTCCAGAAGGAATACCTGTTATATTCTCCACCTCTTCACGACTAATTATCTCATCATCAGAAAGAGATATAACTTTCTGTAAGTGACTAAGAGTATCTCTAAAAGACCCATTTCCTAATTTTGCAACTAATTCAGAAACTCCTTTATCTAATTTAACTTTTTCTTTTTTTGATATATTTTCAACAACTTCTTTTAGAATTAATTCATTAGGTTCTCTAAAAGTATATACCTCACATCTAGATCTTATCGTCTCAGGAACCTTATCAGGTTCTGTTGTAGCAAGTATGAATATAGCGTGGTGTGGCGGCTCTTCTAGAGTCTTTAGCAGTGCATTGAATGCTGATTTAGAGAGCATGTGTACCTCATCAAGAATATACACCTTATACTCTGATGATAATGGTAGTGTTTCTACAGATTCAAGTATCTCCCTCATATCATCTACTCCTGTGTGTGAAGCTGCATCTATTTCATATAGGTCATTACTGTCAGTACCAATTTCACGAGATAAAATCCTAGCGACTGATGTCTTTCCTGTTCCTCGAGTTCCAGAAAAAAGAAAAGCATGTGAAAACTTATTATCACTTACTGCTTTTTTTAAAGGAACAGAAATATGATCCTGTCCTATTACTTCATCAAAATTTTGTGGTCTGTATTTAGAATATAATGCTTGCATTGAAATATTATATCATAATTTATTTTTTCTTTATGGTCTAAATGTAATACATCCATTAGCCTCTGTACAACTTGCTGGGAATGAGTTTGATTGATATGAAGTTCCTGTTTTAAGACTTGCTGAGGTTAGGGGGTTATTATAGAAAGCCCAACTTGGAATACTCGTAACACTATTAGGGATAGTTATAGAGGTTAGGTTGTTATAAGAGAAAGCATGGCTTCCAATACTCGTAACACTATTAGGTATAGTTACTGAGGTTAGATTGTTATCCCAGAAAGCATGGCTTCCAATACTCGTAACACTATTAGGTATAGTTACTGAGGTTAGGTTGTTAATTTGGAAAGCACTACCTCCAATACTTGTAACACTATTAGGGATAGTTACTGAGGTTAGAGAGTTACCATAGAAAGCATGGCTTCCAATACTCGTAACACTATTAGGTATAGTTACTGAGGTTAGGTTGTTATAAGAGAAAGCACCATTTCCAATACTCGTAACACTATCAGGGATAGTTACTGAGGTTAGATTGTTATCCCAGAAAGCACCATTTCCAATACTCGTAACACTATTAGGGATAGTTACTGAGGTTAGATTGTTATCCCAGAAAGCACTATTTCCAATACTCGTAACACTATTAGGGATAGTTACTGAGGTTAGGTTGTTAATTTGGAAAGCACCACTTCCAATACTTGTAACACTAACTCCTCCGATAGTAGATGGAATTGCGACTTCTAAACCACAAGTGGCTTCGTCATATTGTGTAATAGTACCTGATGAGAAAGTGAAGCAGCTTTCATCTGTTGCTGATGCTAATGCACCATCACAATATGGTCCTGTTCCAGTTTGTCCAAAGTCATCATCACCTATACGTATACATACATCTCCTTTGCTAGAGCTATCTGAAAGATTAGCATAGAACATAGCTGATTTTCCATCATCAGATACAATATATGAGTAATCAGTTCCAGATGGAGACTCTGGTATGGTTGGTAGATATCCAGCAGTTACTAGTTTTGTCATTGCATCATTGTATTCAGTTGTACCTTCTGAATGAAGTGTTCCATTTGAACTTGAGCTAGCAAAAGATGGAGTTGAGAAGTTATTATCAAGACGATATAACTCAATAGCTTTTTCAACTTCCTTGGCTTCTGATATCTTATGAGTGTCTTGTGATTTTTCACGAGCATTAGAGAGGCTTGCGAAGATTATAGCTGCTAATAGGGCTATGATTGCTATTGTTACTAGGAGTTCAATGAGAGTGAAGGCTGATTTTTTGTTTATCTTTTTCATGTTTGTATTGTACCTTATATTTCATCTTTTTTTTTGGGGGGGGGTTGTGGAAAAGAAAAAACCACCTCGCTGGGTGATTTCTTTTACACACCTCTCTTGTACTACAAGGCG
>Ga0136601_1000228_pt1 | contig 27416 bp, 16 predicted proteins | sample AntRauMFilla2699_FD_181020 | JGI IMG/M metagenome (GOLD analysis project Ga0136601, IMG submission 181020) | Saline lake microbial communities from Rauer Islands, Antarctica - Metagenome Filla 2 #699 | ecosystem: Environmental > Aquatic > Non-marine Saline and Alkaline > Saline | place...
GAATGTGGCTTTTATAAGGGGCGTCTAGTCATTGACATGAAGGCGAAAAACGAGGCGAGAACGGCTCGATTGCAAGCCAAGAAGGACGCTATTAAAGCAAACCAAACTGAAGCAGAAGCAGGTGTTGAACCACAAGCTGCCGAAGCAGAAGTATTAGAAGCACCAGCTCTAGAGACTGATGCGGTAGAAGCAGAAAAGGAAGACCAAAAAACCGAAGACAAAAAATAATCGATGAGAATTGCTGGATACGTCCAGCAATTTCTTTATTGTGGATTGGTCGACGAAGTCATTCTCAGTGGGTGATAGAATATGGTCAGCAAAAGTTAAATAAGTACATTGAATATGGCAAATCGACATTTATCACGCAGTATTGTTCTTCAGTCACTCTTTGAGTGGGATTTGAACGCACTTGAAAGAAAAGCAGTGCATGAAGTGTTAGGGCGCAACGTGAGCGAGTTCGCTCCCAACAAAACAGATTTGCCGTTCATGGAAAAACTCCTGGATGGGGTGATGGGCAAACAGCCCGAACTCGATCTGATTATCGAAAAAGCCGCTCCGGAGTGGCCGATAGACCGTATTTCTCCTGTAGATAGAAACATCTTGCGTCTCGGCTTGTATGAGTTGTTATTTGCTGACCGCTCAGAAGTTCCGGCAAAAGTAGCGATTAACGAAGCAATTGAGCTCGCCAAGCAGTTCGGTGGAGACAATAGTAGTCGGTTTGTAAACGGAGTATTGGGGGCAGTGTATAAAGAAATTGGCGAACCAGGCAAGGAAGAGCAGGGGACTCGCCGCAAAAAAGACGTGCCATTTGATGAGATGCCGATTGAACGCCTATCTGGAGCGGTTGTATACGCTGAACACGAAGGTCAGATGTATCTCGCACTCGTCCATGATATCTTCGGTCACTGGACGCTTTCTAAGAGTAAAGTGAGAGAAGAGGAGTCTGTGGAAGAGGGTGCTACACGAGCGCTGCTCGAAGAAGTTGGTCTTCCTATCACTATTGAAGCAGAGTTGGGAAATAATGAGTATATCGCTACTCAGCCAGAGAAAGGGAAGGTGCGAAAACAAGTGCATTATTTCCTGGCGCAAGCACCGTATGAAAATATTGAGCTCCTGAAGAAGGGCGGTCTAGATGATGCAAAATGGTTTAAAGTGGCAGAAATTCTTGATTTGAATTTTTATGAAGATATTCTGCCAATCGTCACCAAAGCCATCACTATGCTGGTTGGCAGAGGTTCCAAATAGTGCTACTCTCAAAACAAATACTTACATATACATTTAACTCAGATTATGGAAGATACCGCAATTCAGACCAGCCTTTGGAAACTTCAAGAAATCTTGCAAGTCACATTTACTGACCCGGTAGTTTTACTTTCAGCGGTAACGCACCGATCGTATCTCAACGAGCACAAAGAAGCCACTTGGAGTCATAATGAGCGACTCGAGTTCTTAGGAGACGCAGTTTTAGAATTGGTCGTGACTGCGTTTTTGTTTGAAAAGTATCCTGAAAAACCAGAAGGCGAGTTGACCGCAGTTCGGGCGGCATTGGTCAATACAGTCTCATTGGCGCAGGCTTCTGAAAAGCTGGGGGTAAACGATTATTTATTAATGTCAAAAGGGGAGGCGAAGGACATGGGACGCGCCCGACAATATATCTTGGCGAATGTCTTTGAGTCATGTATTGGGGCTATCTACCTCGATCAGGGATACGAAGTAGCCGCTGATTTTATCGGTCGCCAACTGTTTGCCAAGACCGATGAGATTGTCAAAAAACGACTCTGGCAAGATGCCAAAAGTCGATTCCAAGAATTGTCTCAAGAACATGCATCAGTCACTCCGCGCTACGAGACGCTGTCTCAAGAAGGACCGGATCATGACCGAATGTTTACCGTTGGGGTCTATTTAAAAAATGAATTGATTGCGGAAGGAAAAGGAGCCGCGAAGCAAGAGGCTGAACAACAAGCCGCCGAACATGCTATTGAGGCTAAGGGGTGGGATTCAAACTAGATACTTCAGTATCTGTGGTTCGTTGCGCGCGAGAGCTAGATAGTGCGTGCTATACTTCTAAGTATGAAAAAGTTCACATCTGGCTTCAGTCTCGTAGAGATCATGGTTGTGGTTGCCATTGTGAGCATTTTAAGCGCTGTGGCGTATATGAATTTTTCAGAGAGTTCTGCGGTGTTTCGTGATGCACAGCGCCAAGCTGATCTGCGGGTAATGAGTACGGCCATAGAACTCTACAAAAATAAATATGGCCGGTACCCGGAAGGGTGTAATGGACCTGGTGTGTGGTCTGGTACTGCTCCAGATTATTCTTGTTCTTCTGGTAATCAATATATTCAAGGAATTGCTCCTGAGTTTATTCCGCGTCTCCCGCGGGATCCAAAACGAAATGGAGATAATTCAGGCTATGTGTATGCGACGAATGCAGACGGTACGGTGTATATATTGAAAGTCAGACGAACAGTGGAGTCGGAGACTGTGGATTATAATCACGCGTTTAAAAGTTGTGATGCAGACAATACCGCGAGTCCGCTAACATGTAATAGAGTATATCCGTCAAACAGCAAACCAAATCACTGTCAGGCTCACAATTCTATCTTCCGCACTTCTTATGCTGTTTGGGGTGGTTATGCCGTTCCAAATCTATCAATTACTCACTCCAATTACCCTACTCTTGTAGAACGAGGTACAGAAGACATTATTTGTGAGATTTCGTAGGTTAGAATAGACGGTATTGAGGTATAAGATTTTGCCTAGTTAACAATGTTAAGATAAACGCATGAATAACAAAGTTCTCGGGTTTACCATAATTGAACTCATGGTCGTGGTTACTATCATTGGTTTGTTGGTAGGAATTGGGTATGTCAATTTTAGTGGTGCACGAGCTGAGGCGCGAGATGATGCACGAAAGGTCAATCTGCAAGAACTACAGATTGCGTTGGCAGTGTATAAATCACAACATGGCGTATACCCAGAACAAGGCTGCGGCGGAACCACTGGCTGGACCGGGCCAGGGCCTCATTCGGCGTCGTGGGGGAATGATGCTGACTGCCCAGAGTACATAGTTGGTTTGGCGCCTGATTTTATATCGGAGTTACCCGTTGATCCGTATGAGGAGTATGAGGATAATAAAGGTTTTTTATATAACGTAAATGCTTCCCGGAGTGCCTATAAATTAATGGCACATAATGTCGTAGAGGTTGATCTGGTTGATACATACGAACACGCGTTTGCTCGTTGTCCAGGTAATTTGAGTCCGAGTTGTGGGGGATCAGCGCCACCGCAGACTACATACGCTGTCTATTCTTTTGGTGGGGAAAGTTGGTAGCGGTACTGTGGGCAGATATAATTTGTCCGTGCATCGTAATGCTAGAATAGGAGTATGAATAAAAAACTCTTTGGCTTTACTTTGATTGAAGTTCTCGTAGTCATCAGCATCATTAGTGTTTTGTCTGCGGTTGTGTATGCGAATTTTGGAGAAGCACAAAAGAGTTCTCGTGACAAAGTAAGAAAAACAAGTCTAAAGGAATTGGCACTAGCATTGGAAGTATATAAATCACAAAACGGTGTGTACCCAGCAAAGGGATGTGGCAGCTCTGCTCAGTGGGCAGGCCCGGGGCCGTTAAGTTCTTGGGGTGCTTCTTGTTCGGAGTATATAAATGGACTAGTACCTGATTTTATACCCGAGTTACCGACTGATCCAAATCAGGAGTCTGTGAGTGGTCTTGGTTTTATCTATCGAGTGAGTCCAGAGGGAGACAGATACAAAGCTATGGTTCATCAGTCTGTAGAGAATGATTTTGTCAGTGGTTTTGAGAACGAATTTGCCAGGTGTCCTTCTGCTATTCCAGACAGCCCGTGCGAGCAAGGGCCACCGCAAACAACGTACGCGGTGTACTCACGTGGGGCGGAAAGTTGGTAGCCATGAGTGTTTGTTATGTATCTGAAAGAATTATCAATTCAAGGGTTTAAGTCGTTTGCCAAAAAGAGCGAGTTGGAGTTTTCGTCTTCGATTACGGCTATCGTTGGCCCCAATGGTTCTGGTAAGAGTAATATCGCCGAATCATTTCGGTTTGTGTTAGGAGAGCAGTCGGTCAAGTCGATGCGAGGAAAAAAGGGGGAAGATTTGATTTGGGGCGGTTCAGATAAAATTTCTCGGGGGAATCGGGCTGGAGTGGGTGTGACGTTTGATAATACTGACCGAAATTTCGGACTCGACTTTGATGAGGTGAAGATTGAACGGGTTGTACATCGCGATGGGCAAAATGAATACAAGATTAATGGTTCGAGCGTACGTCTCAAAGACATCCACGAACTATTGGCCGGTGCAAATATTGGTTCTTCTGGTCATCATATTATTTCTCAAGGTGAGGCAGATAGAGTCCTGGCGGCTGGCCCAAAGGAGCGTCGAGAAATGATTGAAGACGCACTGGGACTCAAGGTGTATCAACTCAAGAAACAAGACACACAGCGAAAGCTGGAGAAGACTCAAGAGAATATCTTGCAAGTGGAGTCTTTGCGACGAGAAGCTGCGCCGCATTTAAAATATTTAAAAAAACAAGTTGAGAAGGCTGAGCGCTCTTTAGAAGTACAAACTCAGCTCAAGTCAGCGTACACAGAGTATCTCAAGCGAGAAGATACCTACTTAGCGTTTCATTCAGACCGATTACAAGCAGAAAAAGTTGCGCCTGAGACTGAGCTGCAGACAATGCACAAGCGGTTGGGTGAGCTAAAAAAATTGTTGCAAGAGACTGATGATGAGCAGAAGCAAAATAATCAGCTGCAAGCTGCCCAGGCAGAGCTCAGAGAGCTCTCCCAACTCCGCCAGGCCGCTGAGCGAGAGGTAAGTAGTCTGCAAGGGCAGATGAGTTTTTTAGAAAGACGTCTCAATACTCCTGCGCCAGAACAAGCAGTAGGAGAGGTGATTGTCAGAGTAGAGCTGGAGAAGCTCGTCACGGAGATAGAAAAAGGAGCTGGCAAGGCGCTGAGTAAGGGGGGAGAGTCTGTACTGGAACGTGCGCTGAATGATTTGGTGAATCAACTTAAATCCTTTATTAAGAAAGAGCCGGTTAAAACAATCGATACTACCCAGGTAGACAAGGAAGAACTGGCCGCGCTGGAACAAAAATTAGACGCAGCGCAAAAGGCGGTAGAAGATGCCCTGACTGAGGAAGAGCGTGCTCGCACGAACGTGTCTGAACAAGAAGCGAAGAAACAACAAGGAACTCAGCAAAATCGTGAAGCAGAACGTGAAATGTTCACGCTGATAAACACACAAAGAGAAACTGAACAAGTGCTGCACCAGCTGTCTTCTGAGTTACGAGTCTTAGAGAGAGATCGTGGAGACTTTAAACAAGAACTGCAAGAAGCCGTTTCGCTGATTGGTAGAAGTGCGAGTGACTACTATACCCACCAGCTACAGCTGGAAACTGGCGAAGTGGTGACCCAAGAGCAGATGGTGCAAGAAGACAGACAGAAGCAAGCAGAACGCCGTCGGGAGTTAGAAAAGCTCAAGATTCGTCTAGAAGAACTGGGAATGGGAGCCACAGAAGACTTGCTCAAAGAATACAAAGAAGCGCAAGAGCGCGATGAATTTTTAGCGAGTGAATTGGAGGATTTGTCTCAGTCGGTACAAAACCTCTTAGAGCTTACTGAAGAAATGCAGGAGAAGCTGCAAGAGCAATTCTCGGCTGGAATGGAAAAGATTTCTCAGGAATTTAACACCTTCTTTACCTTGATGTTCGGTGGTGGTAGTGCTGTACTTCAGCGAGTAGCTATCAAGGCACGAAAGAATGAAGACGATGACGGGCAAGAGGAGCAAAAAGCAGAGGAAGGGGTTGAGCTTAATGTGCAACTCCCAAATAAGCGCGTGAAAGGATTAGAAATGCTCTCAGGAGGGGAAAGAGCATTGGCGTCCATTGCGCTGATCTTCGCCATGAGTCAGGTGAACCCACCTCCATTTATTATTCTCGATGAGACTGACGCCGCACTCGATGAGGCAAATAGTCGACGCTATGGGGATATGATTGAGGCGTTGTCGAAGAAATCTCAACTGGTCCTCATTACGCACAATCGAGAAACAATGAGCCGGGCAGGAATTCTCTACGGAATCACTATGGGAGGAGATGGAGTATCAAAGGTGCTGTCAGTAAAATTTGAAGAAGCGGCAGCTGTTGCGAAGTAATTCATTATATTTTCATACGACGAGCAGGAGACTGATTTGTCAGTCTCAGAACATGACTTATCCCGCATAGGGCGAAAATAACCCAGGCTTGTTTGTTATGATACACAGATGGAAAGATTTCATGCTCAGAAACACACATCGGAAAACGCTCGCCTCGAACAAATGCAAGAGAGCGAAAGAGTGCCAGGGGATTTGACTCCCGAACAAGAGGCAGAACTACGCGAAGCACTGGTTTCAATCGACTCACCAAATACCCAAAAAAAAAGTCTGCACGTAAGTTCGGGCAGGAAATAGCCACTGCTGCAGGGATAGGCGCGTTTGCCGGTCTGAGCGCTTACGGAGTTGATTATGGTGAAAGTGATGAAGTAAATGCGCAGGCGAAAAAAAACACCATCCTTCATTCGCAGCGGATAGAGCCTGCATCTACCGGACAGGCACAGACGTTGAAAGAGCAAATTGACCGGGTGTTGCAAGGTGATGCTGAGCAAGCAAATCTCAATACAGTAGTACTAGAGACTGAGTCGAGTGAAGAAAATGCAGCTGCGAACGAGCGATTTAATGCGGTGACTTCTGGTTACGCTGCCTACGCCACTCTTCGTAAAGATGAGGTGTTATTTTTGAATGAGAATAATGAGCCCGTGGGTGAGCCGCAGAGGTTTGTGGATTTTGTAGATACAAAACCCAATTTTTCAGGAGACTATTTATACACGCCAGGCTCAGCTGACGAGACCGGTATTCTGACTGAGGTACCCACCAGAGAGTGGCGAGAGTATGTACAGAAGCGGCTTCAGGCTGAGCATCCAGACCAAGAAATCGTGCATGATTTAAACACCATCCACTTTTTTCGAGAATCCTACGAGCTCGGTGATCCACAGTTGCGACAAAAAATTGAGAGTGGGGAAATTGCCACTCGAGATCAAGTCTATGAATATCGTATACAACAAAGTTTCCCCGGAGCAAATGGACAAAATCGAGTCGAGTATCTACAAAACAATGTGACCTTTCGCAACGCACTTGAAGAGGTGCCGGGTGTTCCTGGTGCTGAAAAAGTCCCTGTACCACCCTTGGTTCAGGAAGAATTGCGCAGATTGCTACCGGGCCTGTTTGCGCAAGAATCCGGTTTTCGTGAGAATGCGATAAACGATAAGACAAATGCCACTGGCACTGGGCAATTTATGCCAGAGACGTGGGAACGCTACACCGGAACAGACGAAGTCTCGATGAATTACGCAGATCAAGTGGAAGTGCTGGGTCCGATGGTTTCAGATGTGTATGACCGAGTCCTGGATAAGATTGGGGTAGACGCTCTTGCGAAGCTCCGCTCACTGTTTGAGACCGAGGAAGCGTTCTTGGAGAGTTTGATTATTCCAGCCACCATCAGTGGATTTCATACTGGTCCCGATAGAATCGCTGAGGCGGTTCGACGCTATACAGATTCTGTTCAGATTGATGATATGCCAGCAGGAAAAGATTTATTTCTGGCTATTGCCACGTACGGTGCACTATCCAACGAAGGGCTGCTCAGTGGTTTCAAAGAAGAATCTAAGGAGTATGTCACTCAGGTGTATGCTATCGCTGATGTGTTGGAAGAAAAATTTTCTCAAACACAGAGCAATACTCGATTGGCGCAAAATTAAAATCAACCAACCTGTGAGGCTGGCTGATTTGGTAAGAAGTTGCTTCTAGGATTATTTTGTTACGATTTCAAAGTCGAGTTGTCGCTGCTCTTTGTCTGCGCGGACAAGCTTCACTCGTACCTCATCGCCGAGACGATATACCTTTCCCGTCTGTTTTCCTTTGATACGATATTTCGTGGCTTCATGTTCAAAGTAGTCTCCTTTGATGGTGGCAAGTCGTACCATTCCTTCTGCGAGGGAATCTTGTTCCTGTACGTAGATACCCCAATCAGTCACTCCAGTAATAACTCCCGTGAATTCCTGACCCACTTTATTGAGCATGTATTCAACTGATTTAAATTTGATTGAATCGCGTTCAGCAGATACTGCTTCCATCTCTCGTTCTGAAGACTGGACAGCTATCTGTTCGTAGCGAGCAGTTTCTTTTGGTCCAATGGTTTCACCATCTAAGTGTTTGCGGAGCATGCGGTGGGCCATTAAGTCTGGGTAGCGTCGAATCGGTGAAGTGAAGTGGGTGTAGAACTTGAACGCCAAACCAAAGTGACCGATGTTCTTGGTGGAGTAGATTGCTTTGGACATAGATCGGATGCTCGCCGTCCGGATGAGATTGGCTTCAGAAGTACCCTCTACGTCATTCATCAGTTTATTAAGTGCTTTGGCCCCAACCATCCCGTTCTTAGTTTCAAACTCATATCCCAAAGCGTGTACAAAGGTAGCTAATTCTTCAATCCGATCTGGATTTGGTTCGTCGTGAATTCGATACACAAACGCCATATCCTTATTGAGTGTGTTGGATTTTTTATCAATGAAGGTTGCTACTTCACGGTTGGCTAGGAGCATAAAGTCTTCAATCATCATCATCGTTTCGATGCGTTCTTTGGTATAGGCTCGCAGTGGAGTACCGTTTTCATCGAGTTCAAACTTTACTTCAGGCTGCTCAAACGCAATGGCCCCGTTGTCTTTTCGCTTACCGCGCAGAAGACGTCCGAGCTTCATGAGGGTGTTTAACTCATCGAGGTACTCACCAGACTGATTGTTGAGAATCTCTTGGGCGTCTTCATAACTAAACCGCTTATCTGAGTGAATCACGGTTTGTCCATACCATTGATTGAGTACATTGGCGTTAGCATCGAGTTCAAATACCGCTGAGAAGGCCAGACGGTCTTCGTTGGGTCGCAGGGAACAGAGGTCATTGGACAGGACTTCTGGCAGCATCGGAATCACTCGGTCAACGAGATAGACAGATGTCCCTCGCTCGACTGCTTCTACGTCCAATGGTTCACCAGTTTTGACGTAGTGAGATACATCAGCAATATGAATACCAACTTCTGTGTTGCCGTTTTCTAGGGTTTGGATAGATAGGGCATCGTCAAAGTCCTTCGCATCATGCGGGTCAATGGTCATGGTAGTGACTCCCCGGAAGTCTTTGCGCTTTGGGTCAGCGACCGCCTCAGCAAAAATCTGCTCTTTGTTTTCGTACAGTTCGTGGGCAGCCTTTTGCACAGATTCCGGAAATTCTTTAGAGAATCCACCAGAACGAATGATGGCTTGCATTTCTGTTTCGTGGTCACCTGCTTGTCCGAGCGTCTCGGTGATTTTTGCAATCGGGTCTACATTCGGTTCTTTCCAGCTCGTAATTTCAACTACGACTTTCATATCCATGTCATTGCTGGTTGCTTCAGGCAACAACGGTCGGATATGGATACGACTATTATCTGGAGCCAAAAACTTGACTGTTTTTCCACCGATGGTTTTTTCTTTTACCACACCAATCAGTTCACGGTGTATCTGCTTGACCACTCGAAGTACTTTTCCTTCTTGTCGCTTGCCGGCCACTGCCTGCTTAAGCTCTACTTCTACTATGTCACCATTGAGAGCAAAGCCTAACGATTCGCGCTCCACAATTACATCCTCTTCAAACGCATCATTTTTAATAAATCCAGTTCCTTTTCCACGGACCATGATGGGCCCTTCGATAGTTGTATTCATGGCCAAATACTAGCATTGAATGAGCAAAGGCTCAAAGAGCCTATTGCGAATTTAGTTCCGAATCGGCGGCGATAGCCTGCCGCCGATTCCTGGAAAAGGCGCTCCAACACTTCACGAAAGTCTGAGAGTTGAGCAAAGGCTCAAAGAGCCTATTGCGAATTTTGCTGGAAAATACAGAGCGCAGCGACATATTTTCTGTACGCAGAGCGCCACAATCGGCGGCGATAGCCTGCCGCCGATTCCTGGAAAAGGAGCTCCTCTACGTAAGAGTGTGAAGGTTCACAGGCTACCCATTGACCTTTTTTTACAGTCTGGTATGCTGTCGCCACTATGTTAATGATGCGTTTACAACGAGTTGGCCGAAAAAATGATCCTGCGTACCGGATCGTCGTGACCGACAAGCGAACAGGTGTAGGGAGCGACAAGCATGTCGACCGCCTAGGTTCGTACAATCCAAAGCTGAATCAGATCCAATTAGATGCTGAGAAAGCAAAAGAATGGTTGAGTAAAGGTGTGCAGCCTTCTGATACCATGCACAATATCTTGGTTAGCCAAAGGGTAATTGATGCAAAGAAAATCAATGTTCTACCGCGAAAGTCGCCGATTGTAGACGAAGAAGCACTAAAGAAAGCAGAAGAGGAGGCAGCAGCCAAGGCAGAAGCAGAGAAGAAGGCCGCTGAAGAAGCAAAGGCTGCAGAGGAAGCACCAGCTGAAGACGACGTAAAAGTAGACGTCGCTTCCGATGAAGATGATCCTACTGACCACGCAGAAACAGCCACAGAAGACCCTGAGAAAGTTTTGCAGGAAAAATCAAAAGCAGCTCAAGCGCAAGCTGACGCAGAAGCCGACTAATTTCAAAAGAAATCCTGAAAACACCGTGATGAGTCACGGTGTTTTTTGCACCTACAGCTGTTGACTCTCAAGTCAGACTCTCGTATGCTTTTAAGAGCGCGTTGCATACACTGCAACGATTGCTTACTAGTTAGTCAAATGATAGTTGTATGGATACGTACGAAGATAAGCAATTTCTAGAGAGTTTAGTAAAAACACTGGTTGATTACCCAGACTCGGTGTCTGTAAATCGAACCGTGGACGAAATGGGGGTACTTCTTACTCTTGATGTGCACGCAGAAGATATGGGGAAGATTATTGGTCGCAGTGGAAACACTGCCAAAGCAATCCGAACATTGTTACGGGTGGTGGGAATGAAGAATGACGCACGCGTCAATCTAAAGATTAATGAACCAGAAGGTGGAAAGGGAATGAATCCAGAAATGTCAGAAGCGATGCAAGAAGATAATGGTGGAGCGGCTGAAGCCAAGTCACTAGATCAAGCAATCGACGACCTGAAAATCTAATTTTATTTTGGTAGATGAAAAAGGCTGGCGCTACGCGCCAGCCTTTTTCTGTGCTAAGCTTTTTGTAATGAACTTTCATGTCATCACCTTATTTCCAGACATATGCCAAGCGTACACCGACGCGAGTGTGTTAGGACGGGCACAAAAGACTGAAAAAGGAATAGGGGCAAAGGTCCGTGGGAAGAAAATTTCAATTTCATATTATAACCCCCGTGATTTTGCCAACAATAAACACAATAAAGTAGATGATAAGCCCTATGGGGGTGGTCCTGGCATGGTGATGAAAGCCGAACCGATTCTGCGCGCCTGGAGCAAGGCGGTCGGTAGAAAAAAAGACCAAAAGAAGGTGAAAACGCTGATTATGTCACCGCGGGGGACGGTTTTTACCCAAAAGTTAGCCAAAGAATACGCCAAGAAATATGACCATCTTGTATTGATTTCTGGTCGGTATGAAGGGATTGATGCTCGGGTTCAGACAGCGCTACAGGCAGAAGAGGTGAGCGTCGGCGATTACATCCTGACTGGCGGAGAGTTACCGGCGTTGACGGTTATCGACTCTACTGCTCGCCAAGTCTCTGGCGTGCTTGGTACCAAGGAATCCCTTGAGGATGACCGGGCAACTACTGGCGAAGCCTATACTCGCCCAGAAGTGATTGAATATAAAAAGCAGAAACTGAAGGTTCCAGAAGTATTTGTCCAAGGAAACCACAAGGAGATAGAGAAGCGACGGGCAACTAGATAGTGAAAATAGTATCCATCAATGTATTCAGGGAAAGTCAATAGGAAGACTTGCAATCCTGTGAATATCAAGTATACTCTTGTCCACATACGCATTGTTGCGATCTCGAGTGAGTTACGATTGGAGATGTTTCATACGCGGAGGTAATTATTCACGGGAGTGATGCATTTATTTATCCGATAGAAAATTTGAAACAATAAAAAAAGCGCCTGAGCGTGCATTTTTTGTTGTTTGGTATTTTCTGTTTTAATTTTAGGTTGTTATGTCACAAGAGATTTCAGTTGGACACATGCCACAGCGGACTTTTTCCAAAGCTGCTGCGCCACGGATTCCACTACCAGACCTGATTGAACCACAGCGCGAGTCGTACAAGTGGTTTGTCGAAACTGCCTTGAAGGAAATCTTCACGGAGTTTTCACCAATTTCAGATTATTCTGAGAAGAAATTTGAAATGGTATTTAAAAAATACGATATTGGAGCACCAAAGTATTCGCCAGAATTTGCGAAAGCCAATAAGCGAACCTACGAAGCTTCACTACGAGCTGAAGTAGTGCTGAAGAACAAGACGTTCGAAAGTGAAAAGAACCAGGAAATCTTCATGACAGATATTCCAATGATGACTGACAACGGGACCTTCATCATCAATGGTGTTGAACGAGTCATCGTTCCGCAGTTGGCACGAAGTTACGGTATCTTCTTTACTGCAGCTGAATCCAAAGGTAAGACGTTGTTTGGAGCGAAAATCATCCCTGCTCGTGGAGCGTGGGTAGAAATCGAATCTGAAGCAGATGGAGTGATTTATGTAAAAATTGACCGGAAAAAGAAGTTCCCAATTTCTTCGTTACTTCGAGTACTCGGAGTTGAGAAAGACGCTGATATGATCAAATTGGTCAAAGATATTGAGCGTGGAGAGGAATACATGAAGGCAACGATTGCAAAAGATCCAGCCAAAACCACAGATGAGTCATTTGTAGAAATCTACAAGCGACTGCGTGACGGTGACTTGGCAACTATCGATAACGCTCGAGACTTTGTGCGTTCTATCTTCTCACCAGAACGATACGACCTGTCTGAAATCGGTCGTCATCACTTCAACAACCGGTTTGGTCGTCCAGTGACAGCCAAAGCAACCGCTGAACGTACTGTGTCTATAGAAGACATGAGGCTTATTCTGGGACACATTATTGTGTCGAATCATGACAACCAAGCAAAACCAGATGATATCGACCACCTCGGATTCCGTCGTGTGCGATATTTTGGTGAAATGCTCCAACAACGAGTACGAGTTGGTATGACTCGAATGAAGCGAAACATTCAAGACCGAATGTCGACTATTGAAGCGGAAACATCACTCCCGATGCAAATTATCAACCCGCGACCACTCCAAGCTGCGATCAAAGAATTCTTTACAACCAACCAGTTGTCACAGTTCTCACAGCAGCAAAACATCCTGGCAGAAGTCGAGCACCTACGGACACTCTCGGCTCTCGGGCCTGGTGGTCTGACTCGTGAACGAGCGGGATTCGAAGTGCGTGACGTGCATACTTCACACTACGGACGATTGTGTCCAATCCATACTCCTGAAGGTCCAAACATTGGATTGATTTTGCGACTTTCTATGTACTCTCGAGTAAACCGGTTTGGTATTATCGAGACTCCATACATGAAGGTAGTAAAAGGAAAGCTGACTGATGAAGTGACCTACATGAATGCTCATGAAGAAGAGCACTTTACTATTGCGCACGCTGCCATCGAAGTGGACGACAAAGGAAAAATCAAAAATGACTTTGTGGAAGCTCGTATGAAAGGTGAGCCACGGTTAGTGCCACAAAATGATGTTGATTATATCGATATTGCGACTAACCAGCCGTTCTCAGTAGCGACTTCAATGATTCCATTTTTGAATCACGACGACGCCAACCGAACACTCATGGGTTCAAACATGCAGAAGCAGTCAACTCCTTGCCTGATTCAAGAAGCACCAATTGTTGCTACTGGAATCGAAGGAATGGCTGCCAAAGACGTTGGACGTGTACTCTACGCCCAAGAACCAGGAGAGGTGATTGAAGCGGACGCACGAAAAGTTATCGTAAAAATGAAAGACGGGAAGAATCACGAATATCCACTTTCACAACTACAACGAACAAACGACTTCTCTGCGTTCCAACATCGACCAGCAGTGTCAGTGGGACAAAAGGTAAAACGAGGAGATCTATTGGCTGATACGACCTCAACTGACAACGGACAGATTGCGGTAGGACAAAACGCTATGGTGGCATTTATGTCATGGAATGGTGCCAACTACGAAGATGCGATTGTAATTTCAGAGCGATTGGTAAAGAAGAGTAAGTTCTCTTCAATCCACCTCGATGAGCTCGAAGTGGCGGTGCGTGACACTAAGCTTGGACCAGAAGTGACGACTCCTGATATTCCAAACGTATCAGAAGTAAAACTCCGAAACCTCGACGAAACTGGAGTCATCAGAATTGGAGCTGAAGTACGAACCGGTGACATCCTGGTTGGAAAAGTAACTCCAAAGGGAGAGACACAGCTTACTCCAGAAGAACGACTCCTTCGTTCAATCTTCGGTGAAAAAGCCAAAGATGTGAAAGACACTTCTCTGCGACTACAAGCTGGAAAGAAAGGTCGGGTTATCGGTGTGAAAATCTTCTCGCGAGAAAATGGCGACCAACTTGATAGTGGCGTGATTAAGAAAATCTTGATTACCGTTGCCCAGGTGCGAAATATTTCTGTGGGAGATAAGTTGGCTGGACGTCACGGAAACAAGGGAGTTATTTCTCGAATTCTTCCGGAAGAAGATATGCCATACACAGAAGACGGAACTCCAGTAGACGTACTACTGACACCACTTGGTGTACCTTCACGTATGAACTTGGGACAGATTCTTGAGCTGCACTTAGGAATGGCTGCTAATACCTTAGGATATCAGGCGATTGTGCCCCCATTTGCGGGAGCAAATGAGGATGATGTGAAGAAAGAGCTGGTAGAAGCTGGATTCCCGACAGACGGAAAGATTCAGTTGCGAGACGGTTGGACTGGTGAAGAATTCGCCCAAAAGACCGCCGTTGGATACATGTACATCTTGAAGCTACACCACATGGTGGAAGACAAGATTCATATGCGTTCAATTGGACCATACTCTCTTATTACGCAGCAGCCACTAGGAGGAAAAGCGCAAGTAGGTGGTCAGCGATTTGGAGAAATGGAAGTGTGGGCACTCTTAGGATATGGAGCTGCCTATACACTTCGAGAAATGCTTACTATCAAGTCTGACGATATCATCGGACGAAGCGCCGCCTTTGATGCAATTGTGCGCGGAGAAAAGATTTCTCACCCTCACACACCAGCGGCCTTCAATGTACTGCTCAATCAATTGCGAGGTCTCGCCCTTGATGTGACTCTAGAACGTGAAGAACGACCACGACGTAATTATGAGCAAGCGTAATCTTTCTGCCTATGTCTAACGAATCAACATTCAAAAAAACAGAATTTAAGAAACCGCCAATGATCCCAACAAACTACACAGGTGTAAGTTTGAAATTGGCTTCGCCAGAAACTATTCTTGACTGGTCATGGGGAGAAGTGACCAAGCCAGAAACCATCAACTACCGAACCCAGCGACCAGAAAAACACGGTCTCTTTGATGAGCGAATTTTTGGTCCAGTAGAAGACTACGAGTGTTCATGTAAGAAATACCGAGGAATTCGATACAAAGGAATCGAATGTGAAAAATGTGGAGTAGAAATTACTCGTGCAATCGTGCGTCGTGATCGAATGGGACACATTGATTTGTGTGTGCCAGTCTCACACATCTGGTTCTTGCGCGGAGTACCAAGTCGAATCGCCATGATTCTTGGTTTGACTGCTTCATCAATCGAAAAGGTGATCTACTTTGCTGGATACATTGTTACTTCAGTGAGCGAGAGTGACCGAGCCCGAATCTTGTCTGAACTTGATACTGAATTCAAAACAAAACTCAAAGCACTACAGAACGAAGAAGCTCGAGAGGCACTCAAGACTCGTGCTGATGAGACCAAGAAAGAAATTGAAAGCATCAAACAAGGAACTGTGCTGGACGAAGCAACGTTCCACAAGTTCTCGATCAAGTACAGTACGTTGTTTGAAGCACGAATCGGAGCGGAAGCAATCTTTGATTTATTTAAAAACATCGACCTCGCGAAGCTCTGTGATGAACTTGAAGACCGATACACCAAAGCTGGAGCAATGGAACGAGCCAAGCTCGACAAGCGACTAGCGCTAATTCGCGGAATGCTTAATGCTGGAGTGCGACCGGAATGGTTATTCCTTACTCGTATCCCAGTCATCCCACCAGCGATTCGACCAATGGTTGCGCTGGAAGGCGGACGACATGCGAGTTCTGACCTCAATGACCTCTATCGTCGAGTTATCAACCGAAACAATCGTCTGAAAAAACTGATTGATATTCAAGCACCGGACGTGATTCTGCGAAACGAGAAGCGAATCATGCAGGAGGCAGTGGATGCGCTGATCGATAACTCTATCCGTCATGGTGGAGGTGCGTACTCAGTGATGAGTCAGGCACAACGGCGTCCATTGAAGTCTCTCTCTGATTACCTAAAGAGTAAGCAAGGATACTTCCGACAAAACCTCTTGGGAAAACGAGTAGACTACTCAGGACGTTCGGTGATTGTGATTGGGCCAGAACTGGCACTCGATCAATGTGGTTTGCCAAAACACATGGCGCTAGAACTCTTCCGACCATTCGTGATTGCCGAGCTACTCAAGCAAGAGCTAGCGTACAACATTCGTGGAGCTGGACGATTGGTAGAAGACGGAGTACCAGAGGTATGGGCCATTCTTGATGACATCATTAAGCATAAGTACGTACTCTTAAACCGAGCGCCGACATTGCACCGTCAGGGTATCCAGGGATTCCGACCGGTACTCATTGAAGGAAACGCGATTCAAGTACACCCGCTGGTTTGTCGTGCGTTCAACGCCGACTTCGACGGTGACCAGATGGCGGTACACGTACCATTGTCTGATGAGGCACAGATGGAGGCTCGAGAAATCATTTCAGCCAACAAAAACATCCTCAAGCCAGGTTCATCTGAGCCAGTGGTATCAGAAAAACTTCTCGATATTGCCCTCGGAGCCTATTGGATGACGAAGATTGTAGAAGGTGCAAAGGGAGAAGGAAAGTACTTCTCATCACCAAACGATGCTATCAACGCTTACGATTACGGGATTATTGACTTCCGCGCAAAGGTTCAGGTACTCGCGACTGATACACCAAAGTATGCGCAGTTTGAAGGAGCACTGTTTGAGACTTCGGTGGGACGTCTGTTGTTCAACTCAGTACTACCAAGTGATCACTCATTTATTAATGATGTGGTGGCACAAAAAACTTTGTTCCAGATTGTCATCGATATTATCGACGACCGCGGAGCAGACCAGGTACCAGCCATCGTCGACAAGCTGAAGAAGTTTGGTTTCAAGTACGCTACTGTTTCTGGGGTAACTTGGGGAATTGATGATGTGGTTGTACCAAAGCAAAAACCAGCGATTCTCGCTGCGGCTCAAGATCAAGTACGAGAAATCGTTTCGCACTATGACGAAGGACTCCTTTCACGGGAAGAGCGTCGTCGTTTGGTCATCAATGTATGGCACGGTGCAAAAACTGAAATTGAAAAAGTGCTGCCAGAGACGTTGAGTGATGATGGTTCTGCATTTGAAATGTGGAAGTCAGGAGCTCGAGGTTCACTCGGACAGATTGCTCAGATGGCCGGTATGAAAGGGTTGATTGTTAATACTCGAGGTGAAACACTCGAGTTCCCAGTACTTTCTTCCATGAAGGAAGGAATGACGCCAATTGAGTACTTCAACACTACTCACGGTTCTCGTAAAGGTCTCGCCGACACCGCGTTGCAGACAGCGAAAGCCGGGTACCTGACACGTCGACTCTTCGTGGTAGCCCAAGATGCGATTGTGACTGAAGAAAACTGTAAGACAAAAGCTGGTACAAATATTAGTCGAGTATCAGCTTCAGGAATCGAAATCGCCTTCTCGAAAGCGATTAAGGGACGAATCTTGGCAGAAGATGCAGTTGACGCAAAAGGCAACGTTATCTTCAAAAAAGGTCACTTGCTTTCTCGTCGCGATGCCATTGCGGTAGAAGGGACTACCTGTGAGTCAGTAGTAGTACGGTCTCCGATGACCTGTAAGACACTCCGTGGAGTTTGTCAGCAGTGTTATGGTATCGACCTTACTACCAACGCTCTAGTGGACATTGGTGAAGCGGTAGGAACAGTGGCTGCCCAAGCGATTGGTGAACCAGGAACTCAGCTAACGATGAACACTAAGCACGCCGGAGGAGCTGCCTCAGCTGGAGGTGACGTGACCTCAGGTCTGCCTCGAGTAGAAGAAGTCTTTGAAAAACGACAACCAAAAATTCCAGCTATTACGTGTAAATACACTGGAGTGGTGACTGACATCCGTACCGACGGACGCGATCGAGTGATTGTTGTCGCACCTGATATGACGGCTGAAGGAGCACCGAAGAAGAAGGATAATAACGAATACGCAGTAGACTACCGACGAGTAGCGACGGTTTCAAAAGGCGATTCTGTAATTGCTGGACAGCTCATTACTGACGGTTCAGCCTTACTGCCAGAGCTCTTCAAATTTGGTGGTCAGGAAGTGACTCAGGATTACATCATTTCTGAAGTAAACAAAATCTACGAACTACAAGGTGTGACAATTGCACGAAAGCACATCGAGCTCATCGTGAAGCAAATGATGTCACGAATGAAAATCACTCACCGAGGAGAAAGTAAGTTTACGATTGGAGAAATTGTAGAAGAGTGGATTGTAGTAGAGGAAAACACTCGCCTCAAAGCGGAAGGAAAAGAAGTTGCTAAGGGAGATCGGCTCATCACCGGTATCACTGAGACTTCACTTTCTCGAAAGAGTTTCCTTTCAGCGGCTTCTTTCCAGAACACAACTCGAGTATTGATTAACGCAGCAGTGAAGGGGAGTGCCGATAATCTTGCCGGATTGATGGAAAACGTAATTATCGGAAAACTTATCCCAGCCGGTTCAGGCTTTAAGGGAAGTAATAAGTACAAGATGATTGAGGAGTTGCAAGCTGAGCAATAAAAAACAAAGTAAAAAAGCGATGTCCGAGAAGGACATCGCTTTTTTGTTTGTCTGGATACCAGTATAGTGTGTCCACAATATGCTACCTAAAACTCAATGGTAGCGATAATGAAATAAGTATCCTATGTGGTCTTGGGTGCATGATTTCGCTCCATCCAATAAAAGCGGTATACTAGTCACACTATGAGCGATACGGTCCGACAGATTAAAGAAAAACTAAATATTCTCGATGTAATTTCTCCATACGTGGAGCTCCATAAGGCGGGTAAAAACTATAAAGGAAAGTCCCCCTTTGCCGCAGAAAAAACTCCATCGTTCTACGTGTCTCCCGATCGAGGGATGTATTATTGCTTTTCTACCTCACAGGGGGGAGATGTGTTTAATTTTATTCAGGCCATGGAAGGGGTTGATTTTAAGGAATCATTGAAGATGTTGGCAGTGAAGGCAGGGGTTGAACTGGTGCCGGAAGACCCCAAAAAGAAAAGCGAACGAGAGCGTTTGTTTGCTGCAGTAGAGGCAGCAACGGTCTTCTTCGGAGAACAGCTGGAGAAAGAATCAGAAGCTCGTGAATATTTACTCCAACGCGGTGTGCAGCCTCAGACGTTGGCCAAGTGGCGGCTTGGGTTTGCTCCTGGTCCTCCGAGCCATGGCTGGCGAGAAGCAAAAGACCACTTAGAGTCTTTAGGATATACCGGAGACGAGTTACTCAAAAGCGGTATTATCAAAACCACTGATTCTGGAAAAGAACCGTTTGATGTGTTTCGAGACCGAATTATGTTCCCTATGGCTGAACCGGGTGGGAAGATGGTAGCGTTTTCGGGACGAATTTTGCATCCGCATGAGAAGGCGCCGAAGTACGTAAATTCTCCAGAGACTGATTTGTACAAGAAATCTGACCTGCTCTACGGGTACGACAAAGCTAAGACAGGAATCCGGAATCTCAACTTTTCGTTAATTGTAGAAGGGCAGTTTGATGTGGTGATGTGTCACCAGGCAGGCTACAGCAACACAGTGGCTGTTTCTGGTACAGCACTCACCTTGCACCACGTGCAGCTCTTAGAACGGATGTCTGACAAGGTGGTACTGGCTTTGGATGCTGACCGGGCGGGTATTAATGCGATGAAGAAAGGGGCTCAGTTGATGCTGAGTCGCGGACTGGATGTGAAAGTAGCTCAGATGCCATTAGGGAAAGATCCAGCTGATTTAATTCAAGCCAATCCAGTTGATTTTAAAAATATTATTGGGAAGTCTGTACATGTTATTGAGTTCTTCTTGCATGTGATTAAGCGGGAGGTGACTGATGAACGAGCTTTTAAACTCAAAGTACGTGAAGAAGTACTGCCGTTTATTTTGTTATTGCCCAGTCGCATTGATCAAGAACATTTTGTCGGGAAAGTAGCAGAATATATTCATTCTACAACTGAAGCAATTCGGTATGAACTTGACCGCTTGCGAGAAGAGAAAGTGGCTGCACCAAGTGGATTTAGCGAGACGGTAAAAGAGACCGTGCCTGAAGTCTCGAATAATAGTAATAGCTTGATAAATGCTCGGACGTTTTTGCTGGCTGCGGTAGAGGTAATTCCAGAAGATATGAAGAAGCGTGTGCTGCAACAGTTAGAAACGATTGATACTTCTGAATTTGAGACAATTTCCGATTCAGATTTTGCTGGAGTAGTCTTTTCCCTGGAGCAACAATTTGCACACTTGCCACAATTAGCTATTAAAGAAGAGCTGGTGGCGAAACTCAATCAATTGAAGGTCGGAATGATTCGCAAGAGTATGAATGAGGCGAGAAGAGCCTTGCACGAAATTGAACAGCAGGGAGATGATACACAGTTGGTAGAAGTGATGCAGAAGTTGGGTGGGTTTGAAAAACAACTCAAAGAACCCCAGCTAGAAATAGATATTTTTGCATAGCACACTAGACATTTCAGTGTTTTTCTGTATAGTGGGGGACATTATGGCTACCCAAAAAGCCTCAAAAAAAGTAGAAAAAAAAGCGGTCAAAAAACCCGTGAAAAAAATCAAAAATACGGCCTCAAAAAAAGCTGCACCAAAAAAAGCTATGGCCACAAAAAAAGTAGTAGTGAAGAGAGACGCTGGAAAAACCCCAGCAGTAGCAGTCGATACGAAGCCAAAGAAGAAGACTGATAAAGAACTAAAACGAACAGCCAATCGTGAAGCTGTTTCTGCGGCAGCCAAGGCAGCAAAGAAGGCTAAGTTACCATTGGTTCCCAAGAAAGAAGTGAAGGCAGTCAAGCTCACGAAAAGTGAAAAGATTCTGCAAGCAAAGTCAAAAGTATTAATGAAGCTGGGGAAGGAGCGAGGCTATGTCACGTATGATGAGCTATTACGTTCGTTTCCAGAAATCGAGAAAAATGTTGAATTTCTCGATACTTTATATGAGAACTTCTCGATTGCGGGAATTGATGTGCTGCAAAGTGGTGGCATGCTCGGTGACGATCCAAGTGTCGAAGTAATTGCGCAAAAAAATGCGTTTAAACGTGGAGACAGTGGATACGACTCTATTCAGATGTACTTGCGTGAGATTGGGCAATATCCATTGCTTAATGCCCACGAGGAACGGGTGCTCGCTAAGCGAATTGTTGATGGTGATGACGAGGCGCGAAATCTTCTAGCTCGGGCAAACCTGCGCTTGGTTGTTTCTATAGCCAAGAAGTACGTTGGGCGTTCACCGGATCTGACTCTATTGGATTTAATTCAAGAAGGGAATCTTGGGCTCTTTAAAGCGGTAGATAAATTTGACTTCACCAAAGGATTTAAGTTTTCTACGTATGCCACTTGGTGGATTCGTCAGGCTATTACTCGGGCATTGGCTGACCAGTCGCGCACGATTCGTATTCCAGTACATATGGTGGAGACGATGGCAAAATACAAACAAGTATCACGTCGCCTCGCGCAAGACCTTGGTCGTGATCCGATGCCAGAGGAGATTGCGACAGAAATGAACGTTGAAGTGGAAAAGATTTACCAAATTGAAAAGATCTCCCAAGATACGATTTCACTAGAATTACCGGTGGGAGATGATGATGACCGTTCCCGTCTATCTGACTTTATTTCAGATGACAAAATCACCTCACCAGACCAAGAGGTCGCACACAGTATTTTGACTGATCAGATTACTGAGATTCTCGATACGCTTTCTGAAAAGGAGCGAAAGATTCTTGAGATGCGACACGGACTACTTGATGGTACGTACCACACACTCGAAGAAGTAGGAAAAGAGTTTGGTGTAACTCGAGAACGTATTCGTCAGATTGAAGCCAAAGCGTTAGAAAAGATACGACAACACGAAAAAGCTCGTCGACTCAAGTCATACTAAATAAAAAACCGGCCAGTGACAATCACTGGCCGGTTTTTTATTTAGCGAAGCTCGTCGCGCAGCGTAATGAAGAGTTTTTGTGAGATGAGTTCTTTCTTCACAATGTCTTCTAGCACTGATTCTTCAATCGCATGCACTCCGTGTTTTGCCAGCGAGAGAGTGAGGTGACTCGAGAGCTTGGGGTTGTTCTCCGCTAATTCACTGAGTTTCTTAAATGAATTTTCTTTAAATGAGGTGTACAAATCAATCACATGTGAGACTGCCTCATCAGTAAAGATGCTGCCCGAAGCGTGTTTGAGTTCAGTAAATTCCTTGAGTACTTTTCGTGAGATGATGGTCTGAGCTCGGTAGTACATGTATTTCTCCGTTATTATTTGCTCTTGAGTTTTCTTGCGAATGACTTTTCGAATTTTGCTGGCTAAGTATTCAAACACATCTTTGGAATCTACTGGTACGGCCAAGTCTGGCGCCAGGTTCCCTGAGTCGATTTCCTCTAGTTGGTGCTGAAGCTTGTTGGAGATATTTCGATAGACGGGTTCTGTCACCTCATTGTGATGGTAGAGATTTTTCAGGTGTCGTTTCTCTACGCCAATGGCAAACATCCGTAAGACGCGGAACGCGAGGTCTTCGCGGTTGGTCGTAGAGAGGTGAGCGACTTCCTTACAGGCTTGCACAAAAGCTACTGAGTGCTCTCCTAGGAGTTTGCTGGCTACTTCAGGGTTGATGTATCCCCGGTCTTGGTATTTCTCCAGGCGTCGAGTGACGTGGTGGTGAATGAGTGCTTGGGCTTCCTGGTATTCGATTTCTTCCACTTCGGTTAAGGCGTCAAGTTTAAATCGCTGAATAAATGCTTTGATTGTCGTCGCTTTCAAGAATAGCGTAGCGCCAATACAACCGATGGTCAGAGCTAAGAGAAAGTCTTTCGGGCTTGTTTGTAGCGGCCAGTTATTCACCATAAAATCATCCGGAATAATTAGGACCATTGTGACAGCGAGTGCACCACGTAGTGATCCCCAGGCCAGTAAGTGCTGCCAAGCCAAGGGAATGTTCTTAGTCGTTTTTCGTGACAGGTTATACAAGCCAACAACTGGGTAGATTGATGCCGCTCGAGAGATCGCAACGATAATAATCGCAACGACAATTGATAGCAGTACTACTGGTTCAGATACAGGGAGCTGTGTCATCAAAATACCAATCAAAATAAACACCAGTGAATTGGCCATAAATGCAAACTGCTCCCACAATTCAGATACGAATTTCTCCGCCCGCGGATGAATTTTTGCCCGGCCGTAGTTACCCATCAGGAGTGACGCGACGGTCGTACTAATAATAGGAGAGATAGCAATAGTAGTACCAAAAATGATTGGTTGCGTAGAAATAAGTTCGGCTAAGATAAACGTGATGTGCGCCAGTACAACGGTGAGCGTAATACTGGCCACCTCACTTTCACGGGCTGTGCCAACCAAAACCGCAAACAGTCCTCCGATTAATAAACCAAACAACACACCGCCAATCAGCATGGAAGCAAAGGTCAGGACTCCCTCTACTGAGGTCATCAGTGACACCGCGTTACTGTTGATGGCTTCCAGGGTAATCAAGAACACCGCTACTGCAGTCGCATCATTAAAAAGACTCTCACCTTCAAAAATGAGTGAGAGTCTACGGGGTGCACCAAATTCTTTAAATAACGCGAGCACCGCTACCGGATCCGTGGCAGAAATCAGCGCACCGAATAAAAATGTGATAGAGAGAGGGATATCAATTCCCAGCAGTAACAGGGCAAAATGCAGGGCTCCAGCAATGAGTATGGTCGAGAGTAAAAAGCTTCCGATGGCCAGCATCAACACAATTGATTTGTCTGCCACGAGCTTCCGAATGTTCATGTGATACGCTGATTCAAAAATCAGTGTCGGGAGAAATAAGTAGAAGAGCAGTTCTGGGGTAAGGGTGAATTCACCAAAAAACCCAAAAGCTGGCACATGGGTTAAAAATCCCAAACCAATACCGATTATCACCAGTAACACAGTGTGGGGAACATGCATTCTTTTTGCCCAGAATAAGGCCAAGCTCGATATGCCGAGCATGATGAATATCGCTAAGGTGGTTTCTATGGTAATCATAATTATGCCTCCTACCGCAGGTAAATAGCGAGTAGTTGAATGGGCCACTATACGCTGAGAGTATGCTACTGGCAATAGGGTTTGTGCTCAATATCTGGGAGTTTGCTATACTGCTATAAATGAAACAAACACAAGACAGAGACGCCTTCAATGCTGCCTACGCATCACTTAATACCGAGCAAAAAAAAGCGGTCGACACCATCGACGGACCAGTGATGGTGGTGGCCGGGCCGGGGACAGGGAAGACACAAATTCTAACCTTACGCATTGCGAATATCCTCATTGAGACGGATACATCTCCAGAAAGTATTCTTGCCCTGACGTTTACCGAATCGGGTGCGAAGGCGATGCGTGAACGCTTGCGGCGGTATATTGGCGCCACCGCATACCAAGTGCCTATCTATACATTCCATGGTTTTGCCGAGCAGCTCATCTCACGGTATCCCGATGCCTATCACCGGGTGATTGGTGGTCGACCGGCCAATGATTTAGAGAAGATTACCCTCCTAGAGCAGATTTTAAATAACCCAGAAATTCAATTGTTACGCCCAATGGGGAATCCACAATACTATGTGCCGCATATATTGCGTATTATCGGACAACTCAAACAGGAGTACGTGACTCCAGATGCGTTTTCCCAAATCATCAGTCAGCAAGAAGTGGAGCTGCAAGGAATAGAGCAGATTCATGAGAAAGGTGCACATACAGGGAAAGTACGGGGCGAGTACGCCAAAAAAGAGAAATCTATTGCCAAAAATCGGGAACTGCTGCTTGTCTATCGCCAGTACGAGGCATTGTTGTCTGAGCAAAATCTCTATGACTTTGATGACATGATTGTCGAAACAGTGAAAGCACTGACGGCTGATACTGACATGTTGCGTGACCTGCAAGAACAGTACCAATATATCTTGGCTGATGAACATCAAGATGTGAACGGTTCACAAAACAAAATTCTTGAACTCCTGGCCGCCTTTCATGACTCACCCAATATCTTCGCGGTGGGTGATGAAAAGCAGGCAATTTACCGGTTTCAGGGAGCGTCTCTAGAGAATTTCTTGTATTTCACCGAGCAGTTTCCTGGTACGACAGTGATTTCGCTCACCAACAATTACCGCTCCGGACAACCTATCTTAGATGCAGCACATGACCTAGTAGCCGTAGAGGACGATGGACCACTAAAAGATTTGCGGGTGCCGCTGGAGGCTAAAGCGGTGACAGACGCACAGATTACCAAAAGAAGCTTCGTGCACCAGGCGGTGGAGGACACGTGGCTCATCAAGGAAATCCAGACGCAGTTAGACGCTGGAGTGGAGCAGAAGGAGATAGCGGTGATAGTACGCACCAACAAAGAAGTGGAAACTGTCAGTGCCTTCTTGCGGAAGGCGGGATTTGCGGTGACGGCCTCGGCTGATGGAGATATTTTGCAACACCCGATAACTCAAGCGGTGCAAGGGCTTATCAGTGCGGTCATAACTGAGAACAATGAGCAGGCGTTGTTTGCGGTGTTGCACGGGGCGTATTGGGGTATTTCGGTGAGTGATTTAGTGAAGGTGCTGTCTGCTCGTTCTTACGATGTCTCGTTGTGGAGTATTCTGTCTGATGAAGCGCTACTTGCGTCATTGCAGGTAGAAAATATCTCCGCTATGCAAAAAGTCGTAGCGGTAATTCAGTCAGCCCGAGAAAAAGAAGTGCATGAAGCACCACACCGGGTGTTGGAGTATGTGCTCCAGCAAAGCGGATTTCTGACCCACTTAATGAAGCACGACCCCTTTGAAGGGACTCGTGTACTCCGGAGATTGTATGATGAAATTGAGGAGCTCGTGATTCGTGATGGGGTCGGGACGCTGCGCGAAGTCAGTCAAACGTTCGCGACTCTACAGGCCTATCGATTGAAACTCAACGCCCCGTTTATTGAAACCAACGACCAAGCGATTCAAGTAATGACCGCGCATAAGTCTAAAGGGCTCGAATTTTCTGTTGTGTTTGTGCTGCATGTCACAGACAACGCCTGGTCGGGTGCGGGGAAGAAGACCTATTTCGATATTCCGTTACAAACACATACTGACGTTGAGAAAAGTGCGTTCATTGAAGACGAACGGCGATTGCTCTACGTGGCAATGACGCGCGCCAAACACGCACTCTTTTTGTCGTTTTCTCAGACGAATGCCGACGGGAAAGAATTACTCGAAGCTCGACTGCTGGGAGATATAGCAGAGCAGTTGATTGCCACTGCCAGTACCGAGCAAGAAAGTGCAGACTTTGACCCGTTGGCTACTCTGCGTACAGAATCCAAAGCAATTTCCGTAGACACTGGATTACTTACTCACTTACTCGCGGAGCGCGGATTTTCCGCTACGTCTTTGAATAACTATTTACGGAGCCCGTGGGATTATTTCTATCGCAACGTCTTACGGATTCCGGAAACGCAAGCTGTACACATGCAATTTGGTACGGCAGTGCACAACACGTTGGAATATACGACTGCCTTTCATACCACCCACAAAGCGTTTCCCACAACGGCAGCCATAAAACAAAAATTTGAGCAAGAGCTGAGACGACTACCAATAGGAGTAGAAGAGTACACTCGACTCCACGAAAAAGGATTTTCCGCGCTCCTTTTGTACGTTGATCATCTACAAAATGAATTGCCTGAGGAAACCAAAGAAGAGTTAAAACTGCGCGTGCATCTCCCAACCGGTATTCCCGAGTTGCCGGAAGTAATTTTGACCGGGAAACTGGATCGGATAGATATTAGCAGCGGACAAGCCTTCCGTGTGGTTGATTACAAGACCGGGAAACCAAAATCGCGGAATGTCATCGAAGGAAACACTAAAAGTTCAGACGGGGGATATAAGCGGCAGCTAGTCTTTTATGCGCTGTTA
>Ga0136601_1000229_pt1 | contig 27314 bp, 32 predicted proteins | sample AntRauMFilla2699_FD_181020 | JGI IMG/M metagenome (GOLD analysis project Ga0136601, IMG submission 181020) | Saline lake microbial communities from Rauer Islands, Antarctica - Metagenome Filla 2 #699 | ecosystem: Environmental > Aquatic > Non-marine Saline and Alkaline > Saline | place...
TTTTTGATATAGCCATAATGGTCCCCCTTAGTACAAGTCTTGGCTGGGGCGGTAGGATGATGGCTTCGCCATGCGCGGTCGTTACTGACAAAAACTAAGAGGTAGTTTTTGTCAGCTCCTCCTTGGCGCCCGAACCTAATTTGCGTAACAAATCGACGGTTCGCGTCCTGACACTCCGTGTCTATACATTTGTGAACGAACTGAAGCTCATTCACAAATGTATGGCTGGCGCGCTAGGACTCGAACCTAGAATCCCTGGTACCAGAAACCAGTGCCTTACCATTTGGCCACGCGCCATTGCTATATAATTCTACTGCAAAGTACGTCGGGATTCTAGCAGGACAGGCCTATTGCCATTTTAAGCTAAAGAATCTAGCTATTAAGCCCGTTCCACAGCCAAACAGCTGTGCTTAACCTCACATCAATGGCAGTAGATGCTGTGGACTTATTTTAGCTGGGGCCCTTACTCATCCATGCTAATCAATTGTTGACCACTCATATCAAAGTTATCACTCATGAATATCTCTACTGCTCGACCATAAGCTTCATTGTTCTTTTCATCAAGACTCATATACGTTAAGCCGCGCTGCTTGAAGTCTACAAAGTGCGCAAACTCATGGGCGATGGTTGCAGCTAGCTTTTCCTGAATGTCATCGCCTGTATTCTTATTTCCGGATGTTACAGTGTACCGTGCTAGCCCGTATCTCCACCACTTTAGTGGGGACACGTTGGCTTCACCGTTGCGTGAGCATATTTCTTTAGAGGCAGGGCTGACGATCTGGTCATTCCGAATGCAGCTTTCGTCGAAGTTGCCTGGCAAGACCAACAGGAACGGGCTATCGAGCCCTCCATCACGTATGAACTGATGGCTGTAGTTAAGTGAGTCAACCGCTTGCTGTCTGACCTCCTGGTCTATATCTATCAACTCAGCGTTGCGATAAGACCACATCATCACCTCTTCAAGCACTTCTGAACTCAGTCGATCTAACATCGACGAATCTTCGCTCATCACAACAACATCGACTGGGTAATTCGGCAGGCTAAAACTCCCAACAAAGGAATAATCAGTTGCGTCTCTCTTGGATTCAATTTCACCCAAAGCCCCAGCTGACGCACTATTTGACCGTACGTTACCCTCGCTGAAGGTAGTAACGTCTCTATCAACGGCCCAATCCTGGGCTGCCCTTAACTGTTCTCGGGGATAATCAATGCTATGGTCTCCAGATACAAAAAATGGTGTGTCTCTTGTTTCATCAGCCGGGCCATACTCATAAACCGTCGCTAGCGCCAATGACGCCATTCCAATTGCAGCGGTTTTTTGTCTCCAGGTCCCCCAATCTACGCCATCGACTACGGATACAACGTCGTGTAGCCAAGTCGAATCAACTTGGTGAATATCTAATTGTCCTGAGGTTTGCTCGCTCATTTTCTGCCTCGCATCAACTTAATACGGCACATTACGTTTTAATATTTATATTATACCATATTATTGTCGTGGTGTATAGTGCATCTAACAGCCCGGCCAAATCACACGAGCAAATTGTGTGACGTCCTCGAGACAGTAATCAAGTGAATCCTTAGCATTATCTCCCACCAGCAGCTCTGCGTCAGCCAGAAATCGCTTTACTACCTCAGTACCGTCGGCACACTCCGCTATCACGACTGAGCCATCAGATACTTTTGCCCAACCACTTGCAATCATCAGCTGACTTTGGCGCAAAGTCGGCTCCATGCTGTGTCCAACAACCCGGCGAACAATGACTGGCTTAGCTAGCCTTTGTTTTAGCGAAAACTTCACTAACTTCTTCTACCAAGGCTAGGAGTTTCTTACCTTCTGCAGGATCCATAGATTTCTTACAATCACCGGCTTGCTTGGTGGCACGCCAAAACAAATCGTGCAGGTCATCATGTAGCTTGAGATGTTCAGTCTTGAAGTAGTCAGTCCACAGCACCCACAAATGCTCTTTAACCAGCTGGGCACGTTGCTCTTTTATGATTACACAGCGCTGCTTGAACACGTCATCATCACTGTCTTGATACTTGGTGGCGATGGCATAAACTGACTTGGCTTCGATCATGGCTTGCTGTGGGTCATAGACACCGCACATCAGGTCACAGTGGGCGTGGACGGGTTTGATAAGCTTGTTGATGATAAAACGCATAAGACTCCTTTTATTTTACTAGTTTGAATTATATCACTCTCCGTGAAGTGTCCGAAGTGACGAATAGGCATTAGGCGTGCTGACAAACCAGCCTACGCCTGCTCTCGCCGCTTGGCTGACTGCTCCTCGCGCCAGCGTTGTATCTCTCCGTGGTGGCCACTTAGTAATACATCCGGTACATTCATGCCTCGAAACTCCTCCGGCCTGGTGTATTGTGGGAACTCGAGTGTCTGTCCATCGCTAAATGATTCTATTTCCGCCGATTGATCGCCGCCGAGCACGCCAGGAATTAATCGTACGATAGCATCGGTGATAACCATTGCTGGCAGCTCCCCGCCAGTCAGCACATAACCACCGATACTAATTTGCTCCTGGACAAAAGTGCGAATGCGCTCATCGAAGCCCTCGTAACGACCGCAGACCAGCACCAGATGTTTGATGTCCGTGCTAAGCTGCTGCGCCTTGGCTTGGGTGAATGATTGGCCCTGAGGGCTCATCAACACTACGTGCGCATCCTCATCATCAGCGGCGACCGACTCGATTGCTGCCACAACAGGTTCAGGCTTAAGCAGCATACCGTCGCCGCCGCCGTATGGCGTGTCGTCGACAGTTCGGCGGTCACCGCGCCCAAACTCTCGCAGATTAATGGCGTCGAACTCCAACTGACCACCCTCGCGCGCCTTGCGCATCATGCTGGTACTCATTACCGGCTCGAACATATCCGGGAATAAACTTATTACTGTTATCTTCATGGGTTGATTGTAGCGTAAAATAAAACTCTGCCGCAATTTGCGACAGAGTTTACACATAAAGCTCTCGTGACTTTCGTGTTTGTTTTAGCTGTTTTAGAAACGGCTACATACCATTCGTTTCTTTTTTAGCTTAGGTTTATTATAGTTGTAAGTCGTCTAAATCCGCAAGCTCTTTTTTGGTCTGCTCGACCGATGCACTTGTGGAAGATGTGGAAGACTTATCCTCTGTCTGCTCGTCGCTCTCTGTTGTAGCGTCATCATCAGTTTGGTCATTATCGCTGCTCATATGTGACCATTGACCAGCTCCGTTGCTCACGTTGGCATCATCAGCGCTATCCTGGCTGGTGTCATCGCTGCTGTGGTCGTCCCCACTATCATCGCTCTTGTTATCGTCTTTACTGCTGTTATCGCGAGCAGGCTTTGGTTCACCGTTATCGATAATCTTCAGGTTATAGCGAGCACTATCTTTGGTGCCAAGCGCACGCAGCAGTGTCCGCATGCTTTGAGCAGTGTTTCCGCGTTTACCGATGACTCGGCCGAGGTCTTCGGGGTTAACCGTTAGCTCCAACAAAACGCCTCGTTCGTCTATGCTGCGCTCGATTTTCACATCATCAGGCTCGCTAACGATTGATTTTACGACATATTCTATAAATTCTTGATCCATTGTCATGATCAGTCCTTTCGGGATTGGTTGTTAATGTAGCTACTATTGTAGCGAATCCACTCAGATTCGTAAATTGCACAGCACGTACCGCTCTCTGTGTCACGCTATAGACGCAATCATATTCTCGCGCCAGCGCTCAGATGCTGCAACTTGGTTAAAGCTAAAGATATGCAGACCAGCTACGTGCTGGGTTGAACCTTCTAGTTGTCGAGCAAGACTATCTACCAAGGTGGTTGCTGTTTGCCGGCTGGCTGTCGGCAGACCAAAACGACGGCTTCCACTGTTTTTAGTGAGGTGCGTCAGTGAATCGCCAACACCTACTCGGGTGGCTATCTGCAGCAGCTTATGTACGTCGACCACACCGGGCACTCCAACGACTACTGGCAACGTCATGCCCATGGAACACGCACCGGCAGCCCAGTCGATAACCGTAGTGGCGTCAAAACAAAGTTGGGTGACGACGTAGTCGACGTACGGTTGTTTTGCCAGCAGGTCCTGGCGTAGAACATCATCATCATCTATCTGATAGTGTCCCTCAGGATAGCCAGCCACTCCAATCACAATCGACGAATCACGACGGTTAATTGCTCGAGCGAGCTCCAGTGAGCCTGGATACGACAAGCCAGGCGTCAGTTTTGCATCACCGCCAATCACAAACACATCACGAATAGCTACTCGATGCAAACGTGATAGGATTCTATCCAAGTGCGGCTCATCGGCAACCAATCGTGCTGGCAGATGTGGTATGACCGTAAAGCCGCCACGGGCCGCCAGCGTGTCGCACAAATCTAGCGTGGCTTCGATACCGGCGCGCGAGGAACACGTCACCGCGACTTGGGCCCCAGCAGGCAAAAAGTCGAGCTGATGCTCGACTCCATTTATCGGGATTAATTCGTAGCGTGGTTGCTCCAGCATGCAGAGCAGTCGTGACATCGGCTCGCTACTTCTGTGTATCGGCTTTGTCTTTAGCGTCATCTTCTTTAGCGTCAGTCTTGTCGTTGTCATCGGCTTTCTTTTGCTCGGCGTCAGCTTTCTTATCAGCTGCTTTCTCGGTCTTGGCAGCTTCTTTAGCAACCTTGGCCTCAGCTTCAGCCTTGGCTTTCTCGGCAGCTTCTCGTTCGACTTTTTTATCTTTGAACTCGCGAACGTTCACCCAGTCAGGTAGTTTGATACCCTGTCGCGCAAACAGTTTTGCAGCGGCGTCAGATGGGTGGGCACCATTGTTAAGGTATTCCTGTATCTGCTCAGTCTCCAGCTCGGCTTCTTTAGTGTGCGGATTATAGTGACCAAGATAGGCGACAACTTTACCCGATGTCGGTTGAAAACGATGCTCCTGGGCAATTACTCGGTAGTTTGCTATTTTCTTACGACCGGTGCGTTGCAGTCTGAGTGCTAACATGAATCTCCTTTAAGGTCCTCTTGGTTTACTCTATGGCAGTTTACAGATTACGACCCCAGTCGTCAACTGTCGTCCTGCTGATAATACTTCAGGGCTTCTTCTGCAGCCGATTGCTGTGCCAGCTGCTTGGATGGGCCGTCACCGCTGCCGCGCAAATTCTGCCCGATGTAAACCCCGACTTCGAACGTCTTGTCGTGGTCTGGCCCATGTTCATCCATGACTTTGTAGGTCGGAGTTTGGCCTTCTTTGGCTTGCGTCAGCTCCTGGAGGTGGCTTTTTGCATCCTGCCAACTGCCTGTGCGCAGTATCTCATCGAGTGTCGTCAGCACTGTTCGCGTGATGAACTGCTTAGCTGCATCATAGCCACCATCGAGATACAGCGCCCCGACGATTGCCTCGTAAGCATTCGCCAACATCTGCTGTTTAGCTCGCGGCGCGGCATTCTTCTCGCCGCGACTGAGACGCATCATTTTAAATGTGCCGAGTTTATCTGCTGCATCACCTATAGATTCCGTACGGACCAGCGCCGAGCGCCAATTAGTTAGCACACCTTCAGGCTGCTGCGGGTAGTTGCCATACAGATATTCAGTTGTTATCAGTTCTAGGACTGCATCGCCGAGAAATTCTAGTCGCTCGTTGTGCTCGATACCGCGATCACGACGAGATTCATTGACCCAGCTGCGATGAGTCAGTGCCGTAACGAGCAGCGCCGGGTCGCGGAAACTATAGTCGAGGTGGTCGCTGGCAAATCCTGAAAAATCTTTCTGGTTCACTTTAAGTCATCATTTCTAATTCGTTTCAATGCCAATAGTATCAGCTTACCGATATCATCGTACTCGATAACATCAAATGCTTCAGTCGATGGAAACCACTTAATACCATTCATCCAGTCTTCTTTCTGTAAATCATCAGTATTACCCAACGCCTCGACAAGATAGACGTGTTGCGAAATCAACACTAGACTTTGGGCGCGGCGATAACGGAATTCGATTTTACCAAGCCAGGCATGGACATTCATCTCTTTAAGACCAGTCTCCTCCGTAATTTCACGTCGGGCTGTCTCGTCTGGGCTCTCGCCCTCCTCAATATGCCCTTTGGCAATTGTCCAGCGATTCTTCGCATCTTGAATAAGCAAAATCTCGACTTTGCCGCGGTCACTTTTGCGATAAATTATACCTCCAGACGCCGTCTCGCGGACGACCTCCGTAATGGCGTTTCGCTTGAATATCTTCTGGGCGCCTCGTTTGATAGGGTTCGATGAATCGTGGCTTCGGTCAGCCATCGTTACGCTCCTCTTCCAGTTGTTGGTAGGCAGTGCCGAGCACGCCGTTGATGAATTTGCCCGAGTTATCACCGCCAAACTCTTTGGCGAGCTCGACTGCTTCGTTAATAATCACTTTTGGCGGTTCTTGTTGAGCGATATTTAGTTCAAACAAGCTCATTCTGAGCACAATCTTATCGATCCTGGCAATCTGGTCGACTGGCCAATCAGGCGCAATCGGTGCGATAATACCATCGATTTTCTCTTCGTTTTCGAGCACACCGTCAATGATACCGGTTACAAAGTCAGTATCGTCCACTTCTTCAGAAAACTGCGCCAGATTGCGTTCGACAATCGGTGCTAGTTCCGCTTGGCTATCGGTGTCACGACGAAAATCATACTCATAGAGCGTTTGCAGTGCAATGATGCGACCGAGGTGACGATTTGATGCCATAAGGTGCGACCCGCCCGAGTGTGTGGGCTATTTCTTTTTACTGTTGGTGGTGGTGGACTTGGTTGATTTCTTAGCTATAGCAGTACTAGGTTTTGTCTTGGCTGTAGTAGATTTCTTGGTCGCGGCAGTCGCTTTATTGGTTGTCTTCGGTGTGACTTTCTGGTCAGTTTTGACCTGCTTCGTCGACTGCTTGTTGGTGGTATGGACTTTCACCGGCGAAGACTTGTTAACTCGTCGCGCAAGTTTTAGCCGTAGGTGACTACGACGACTACCGGTGCGGCGCTTCGAGGTGCGCTTTTTTGGTTCTGGCATAGGACTCCTTAAGTTTAACGATTAGCTAGTTACTGACAAGTATAGCAACAACTCATCTCAGTACAAGCGGTAGCTGGACTATTTTACGACAAAGTTGACTAATTTGTCTGCTACGAAAATTGTTTTCACAAGTTCGCCCTGATCGAGGTAGCCAGCTATTTTATCGTCTCGGCTTGCTTCTTCCACAACTGCTTCCTGACTGACACCGCGGTCAAACCGAAACTCACCGCGTAGTTTGCCGTTTACCTGAACCACAATTGTGACGATATCCTCTTTAACGAGTTCCGCATCCCAGTCTGGCCAACCGCCGCGGTGAACTGACTCGTCGTGACCAAGTCGATGCCACAGCTCCTCGCTGATATGAGGTGCAAATGGTGCCAGCAGCGATACATAACGTGCCATTACGCTCGGCCAATTACTGGCAGCTGGGTGTGAGTTGTGGAGCTTGTTAAACTGATTCAGGCCTTTCATCAACTCCGCAATTGCGGTGTTAAACCGTAGATGCTCCAGTTCGACACTGACGGCTTTTACAGCCTTGTGCAACTCCGCTTCGAGCAATGGCTCGTCATCACCGTCACTGTCAATGACTGAATTAACCAGCCGCCACACCCGGCTGAGGTAACGAAAGCTACCCGCCACGCCGCCATCATCCCAGGCAGTGTCTTGATCGTACGGTGCGATGAACAATTCATACAATCGCAGGGCATCCGCCCCATAACCATCGTTGATTACTTCTAGTGGATCGACGACATTACCGAGTGATTTACTCATTTTTCGTCCGTCGTTAGCATAAATGTAGCCGTTGAACACCAGCTGACCAACAGGCTCGGCAATGTCATCAGAAATTAAGCCTTTGTCGGCAAAGAAACGGGACCAAAAGCGGCTATATAACAAATGGCTCACAGCGTGGTCGCCACCACAGTAGTAGTCAATCGGCATCCAGTAGTCAGCTTTGTCTTTATCCCACGCGGCTTGACTGTTGTGGGGGTCGGTGTAGCGCAGGTAGTACCAGCTCGAGCAGGCGTAGCCGTCGAGGGTATCGGTCTCGCGTTTGGCATCGCTGCCACATTCAGGACAGTCAACGTTGACCCAGTCTGTGACTGACTCTAATACCGTCTGACCGGGCTCGGTTTCGAGACTTTCGACTTCCGGTAGTTCAACTGGCAAATCTTCATCTGGCACAACGACAGGACCGCAATCCGAGCAATGAATAACCGGAATCGGCGCGCCCCAGTAGCGTTGGCGTGAGATCAACCAGTCGCGCATCCGGTAAGTTGTTGTTTCTTTGGCGTGCTTGTCCTTGGCTAAGTCGACTACGATTTGCTCGCGTGCTTCGCTAGTCGATAGGCCGTCGTATTTTCCTGAACAGTACATTACACCTTCGCCGGTGTAGACCTTCGATGAATAAGCAGTGTCAAAAACATGCAGATGCAACTCGTCGGTTACGAGGTTATGAATTTCATCTATCGGATGCCACTCGACGCTAAAGTTTCCTTGCTCGTCTTGCTCTAGGTCAGGTTCAATCCGTTCGTTGCTTTTAAGTTTGAATAGGAGGCCAGTAGCTTTGATGCGTCGTTCTTGCTGTTTACTGTACGCATAATAACTATGAAAAGCTGTCGCGCCTTCACCAATGAACTCAATATCAGTGTAGCCAGTCTCTTCGATAATCTCTCTTTTCGCAGCTGTAGCTATATCTTCGTCCTCCTCAACACCGCCGCCCACAAACAAATGACCGCCTTTATCTCCCCAGTTAATCGTCAGCACCTCGTCATCATTGTTGCGCAGAACGGCCACAATGCTGCGACGATACTGAGGGTCTTTTTGCGGAGTGCCGGTTTCGGCCTGAATTACAACATTAATTGGTAAATTAAAGTTTCGAGCAAAATCATTGTCACGCTGATCATGCGCTGGCACCGCCATCACTGCGCCATGGCCATAGTTAAGCAGCACATAATCAGCGATCCAAATCGGCATCTGCCTCTCAGTTAGTGGGTTGATAGCGTAAGCTCCGGTGAAAACGCCAGTTTTGTCACGGCTGTCATCGGTGCGTTCGATGTCAGATTTGCGCTGAGCTTCTGTTATATATTCGGTTACAGCCTCTTGGTTATCCTCGGTCGTCAACTCAGCAACCAGCGGATGCTCTGGCGCCAGCACCATGAACGTCGCACCGGCTAGCGTATCGACACGCGTTGTAAAGACATCAATCGTCTGGTCGCTGTCATGTAGTGCAAAGGCGACATCTGCGCCGATACTTTTACCAATCCAGTTTCGCTGCTGCTGCTTGATGCCTTCAGGCCACTTAAGGTCATCGATACCCGCCAACAACTCCTCAGCGTAGTCAGTAATCTTGAAAAACCACTGCTTGGTGCTCTTTTTTGAAATTAACGGCTCATCTGGACCTTCGTGTCGCCAGCATTTGCCAGCTACGACTTGTTCATTCGCCAACACCGTCTGACACTGCTCGCACCACCACTGCATATTCTCGGCCTGGTACGCCAAATCGTCTTTGAAGAGTTGTGTAAATATCCACTGCGTCCAGCGGTAATACTCTGGGTCAGTGGTGTTCAGCTCTCGTGACCAATCGTAGCTCATGCCGAGCCGTTGCAGTTGGTTGCGGAAATTCGCGATGTTCTGTTGGGTGCTTTCGCGTGGCATCACTCCTGTCTTACGGGCGTAGTTCTCTGCCGGCAAACCAAACGCATCCCAGCCGATGGTGTTCAGGACGTTGTAGCCCTTCTGAGCATGGAACCGAGCGATGACGTCGACTATCGAATAGTTACGAACATGACCGACATGCAGTCCTGCTCCAGATGGGTAGGGAAACATACCGATAATGTATTTCTTGGGCTGGTCGCTGGCTTTAACTTCGTAGAGTTTAGTATCAGCCCAAATCTGCTGCCATTTTGGTTCGATAGCTGATGGTTTGTAATCGTCCGTGTTATCCATAGCTAATTATTATAACAGCTGACCCTGCGAAGTTAATTCTGCCTGCAAACCCCCAATAGCTGTCTAATAATGATACTTAACATCAACTGCCCGGCGCAGCGACAACACCGCCACCACATCCGGATCTAGAATATGAGCACCAAACTGTTCTTGATCGAGTCGAGGTCGCGCTAAAGCCTCTACCCATTTCGATTCGACCCGACTCAACCGCTCGCGGATACTGGCTGTAGCCGCCTTACCCATCAGTATCCGACCAACGTAATCGCGTTGTTGAATTCGCCGATTGTGTTCTATCAATGTCATGAAGTGCGGATCGACCTCGCTTAGCCTGGTCGGTTGTCGATCTTCGTCAAAGTACAACGGATCAACATGGCGAGGTTTCATCCCCGGCAGTGCTAGCTCTAGATAGTCTGAAGTAGCATTGACTGATTCGCCTTCGCCAAATTCAATATTTAATGGCTGCAAGCTGCAATTAACATAGTTATCATGATAATACTCAAGCGGCTCCAGAAATCCATCTGTCCGTCCCTCCACGGCATCTTCTAACCACTGATTAACTTCGGACGAACGCTTCATGGCAAAGGTTCGACGTTGATGGCGCGCCACATCAAGCAAAAGATTGAAGAAGTCGCCATTTAGCGACCCGACCATTCGGGTGGTGGCGTTAATTTCTGGGTCAACAGTATAAATCGCGTCTCTGGGATGCAAGTTAGGTCTTTCCGCGAGGACATTAGCCTTAACTAACTCACCGAACAATTGCAGCTGAAGCCTATGAACCGGATGCCCCCAATGCTCAGTTGGCAACAGCCCGTAGGCTAATCCAAAGTACTTTGCTGAACGCTGATCCCGCATCACAATTCTGTTCTGCTCATCAAGCTCAAACAGGTCGAGCGGAGTCTGTGCGTAGCCAACTGCGCCACGCCTAAACTCGCCAACCCAACGCATAATCTCCCTTGTTCCGTAGTCGAGCCGATCGATACACAAATCTGGCGATGGATTTTCAACGAAATCTTCAATATCAGGGAAAATCACATCTTCGGGTTCGATATCATATTTCCGCAACACGTCATTGAAGCCAGTTGCTTCAAGGACTAGTGTTAATTCGTCGTCGTGCTGATCTTCACTGCTACTGTAACCTTGTGACAACCAATCACCCAGATGCGAATAGGCTGTGTGACCTAGATCTGATACAAGAGTCCTTAGCTGCCACTCTAGTACCTGGTCTGGTGCGAACTGTCTACCGTCAGCTTCAGCCTTATCAATCAGTCCTCTGACTAGCGCAACACTACCCCAGGCGTGCTCCCAGCGTGTAAAATCAAAACTACCGGGAATAGTTGCGAAATGTTTGGGTAGGGTTAATTGTTCTATCGCGCCCATTCGCCTGACTGCTTGATGGTGGACAAGCTCACATAGTATGTCATCACCTTCGCGATCACCCACCACTGCTTCACCCCAAACCGGATCATCTATCACCAACCTGGTAGCATCTTCATAGATATCATATCCTGGAAGCCGAATCGGAAACTGATCGGCAGCGTAATGATGCTCATCAAATGATTCATGCGAGTTTGAAGTCCTATAGTGAACGACCATAGATTAACGTTACAGCTGGATTGATGTGGCAACAAGCATAAGCATACTCAACTGACGAACCTACATAAAGGGTGAAGGTTGTGGCGATAGCCGCTTAACGAAGCGCACTCGCAGTAATTGGGATTAATAGCTGACTGCTGCTCACGCTCCTTGGCGCCTGAATCCATCCGCCTACTAAGCGAATACGAATTATCATTCACGGTGTCTTAAACAGCTCCGACACCGACGTGGAGGTCGGTGCCGGAGCTGGTGGAGATACGGGGACTCAAACCCCGGACCTCCTCGCTGCCAGCGAGGCGCTCTATCAACTGAGCTATATCCCCACAAAAGGTACAGGTGCCCCAGGGACCACTGTTAGAGTGTAATCAATCAGCTAATTCTGGTCAATTTCTAGCCTGGCTAGTTATCTTCTGGTGCAACTTCTGCCGGCTGATCTTGCGGTTGACCAAGTTCAGGCTGCAATTTCGTTAGCCGTTCGATGAACTGCTGCTGAGAGATTGTGTCTTCTTCTGCCACTGGCTCAACATTAACAGCTTGTCCAAACGCGCTGAACACCAGTTTAATTGAATCGAACTGACTGTTCTGAACAATCACATCCTCTGACGTAATCGCAACCAGCCGACTACCATCAAGCCAAACCGTCAGATTGGATTCGTTTATTCGCTCATAGCTACTAACAACTTGGTCTAGGAACTGGTCGTACTGTTCAGCGCTCACATCAGCATCGACTGGTACACCGTAGGTTGTGAGCAACTCTGTCTTATCGTCGCCTTCAAGTGATTTTAAGTTATCGCGCACAACAGCCGGTTTTATCTTAACTTTGTAGCCGACAGTATCGCGACCAGCAAACTGCTTCGTTTTATCGGTTTGCTCTGCGTCAACGATGCCGTCTTCCCATGGGGTATCTGCCAAATTTACAGAGCTAATCGTCTGCGCCACGTCGATAAACGGTGTCTGGCCAGCTGACGCTACCCAGACATCAACTACGCCAGAAAAATCAGCATTATCAGCCTCCTGCTTATTCAAACCGAGCTGCGTGACGAAAATATCTTGATTGTTGTAGCGTGTCAGGGTCTGGGGGTTATCTTCAGATGCATTTCTGAAGACGTCGAATGAAAAATCCAGCTCATCGATTAGCGCCGAGTGCGATGTCAGCGATAGCTCGTCATCTATCATGGCTTGGCCGGTCAATGTACTGCTGGTATCGCCGCTGCTGCCACTAATCTCAAACTCTACCTGGTAGCTATCTTGCCGGGTCGCATCACGAAACGCCCCTGCCACTCGTTCTGAAGGAGTCAGAGTTAGTTGTGTGACCATAATCCAAACCAGTCCGCCAACGATAACCAGCGCCGACACGGAGACGATAATCTTGATAAAGGTCTTTATCGCCGCGACACTCTTGAGCACGTCTTGTTTGCTCGGGACATCTGCTGTCGTTTTAGCTGCAGCGGTTGCCTTTTTTGTAGGGGTAGATTTCTTGGCAGCGGGTTTCTTAACGCTAGCCGCTGGTTTATTTATTTTCTTAGATGAATCAGTAGATTTTTTAGCCATAGTCTCCTGCTTGGTTAGTGAATAATGTAATTATAACGTGAGCTATAGCCGGTCGGAAAAACGCCTGCCCGCAAACTCCTGTGCGCCCACCCTGGGAGCATCAGCAGCGTAGCGTTGGCCGCTTACAAGCCCCCTGCACACGAGCAGCGAGCTTCACGCCATAAGTCACAAGCAGTATACCATGTATACTAGTGCCTATGTCTACTGCTACCGATGTTAATCGCGCTCTGGCCTATCACTATCTATTGCGCGCTGCCATGCTGCCGTTGAGCCTGATGATACTGCTAATTGTGCTCAGTATCGGCGGACTAATATTTGCTGCCAACTCTATCAGTTTGTGGTGGTTAGTGTTTCTAATACCGCTCATCTCAGTGACCCTGCTGTTTTTTATCGTCTTTGGCGCTGGGTTTGCGTTACTGAACGCGCTCAAACCCCGCACATTGTCAAAATCTGAGCGGCGCGCCGTCAATCAGTTTATTGACTACGCTAACGAAACCTTATCCCGCGCGAACAGCCTCCGCGGCGGACCGTTCGCAATTGTGTTCGGTATCATCAGGCGCAAATACCGCAACCGTCAACAATCGTTTGTCGACGCAGTGCTGGCGCCGTTACGGGATGCCCCCGAACTAAAAGATCATTACCAACAGCTCCTCAAAGACTTTGGCCGAGTAGACGCTCAAAACCAAGCTGATCAATAATCTCGACTCCGTATTTGTCGGCCTTGGTCCGCTTGCTGGCACCGATACTACCGCCAGTAATCAGATAATTTGTTTTCGAACTGACGCTGGTCTGAAAGCTGCCACCATTCTCACGGATGATGTCGGCCACCTCGTCACGTGTCATGCCCTCCAGCGAGCCGGTAATCGCAAACGACAGCCCGTCCAGTACGGCGGCGGCTGTGGTCTCAACTGGTTGAGGCTCAACACCGACGACCGCAAACTGCTCGAGTAGCTGCTGGTGGTCTGGATTTGCAAACCAAGTGGTGATAGATGCTGCCACCACCTCACCGACGCCATCAACCGCAATCAGCTGCTCGTAGTTCGCGCTCTGAAGCTGGTCGAGGCTCTTAAACTCTGTCGCAACATCAGCCGCGATTTGCTGGCCGACATGCCGAATACCAAGCCCAAAGACAAATCGCGCTAGAGTTGGACGTTTCTTAGCCTGGATTGCGGCAACTAATTTGCTAGCAGACACGTCTGCGAACCGCTCTAACGGCAACAAATCATCCTCACTCAACTGGTACAAATCTGCGGCTGAGCTAATCAGCCCACCGTCGAGCAGAGCCGCGATATTCTTACCCCCCAGACCATCAATATCGAGCGCTGATTTGCTAGCGAAATGCTCTAGTTGCTGTTGCACCCGTGCAGGACAGCGCAGGTTCGGACAGCGCCAGACTGCATCGTCGGTCTGTTTAGTCAGCCTGGTATCACACTCTGGACAGTTTGCTGGCATCTGGAATGGCTGCTCGGAGCCGTCCCGTAGATCCAGCAGTGGTTCGACAACTTCGGGGATGATATCGCCGGCTTTTTGAATAATCACGGTATCGCCAACCCGCACGTCTTTGCGCTCGATCTCGCCCGCATTGTGCAATGTCGCCATGCCGACGGTGCTGCCCGCGACTTCGACTGGCTTCAGCCGCGCCACTGGGGTGGCAGCCCCGGTCCGGCCAATTGAGATAAAGATGTCCTCGATGCTGGTCGTAGTCTGCTCTGCCGGGTATTTGAAGGCGACCGCACCACGCGGAGCCTTACCGGCAATTCCCAGCTGTTGATAATCGACCGTGCTATTCACGCTCAACACCACGCCGTCGGTGCCGTAAGGTAACTCCGCTCGCTGCTCGTTCCAGGTGGTGATAAATTGCTCGACTGCGGCTGCATCAGCAAACACCATTGCCATCGGGTTGACAATAAACCCGAGCTCACGAGCGGCTTGATACTCTTCGGCTTTAGACTCGATCGACTCGTGGAGTAATGCGTAAGCATGGAAGGTCAGTGGCCGGCTAGCAGTTAGCTGCGGATTCAGCTGTCGAATTGAACCAGCGGCGGTATTGCGCGGGTTAGCAAACTCAGGCTCACCCTGCGCTCGTCGCTGTTGATTGAGCTGTTCAAACGCATCGTCGTAAATCACGATTTCTCCTCTGATCTCGACGCGTCCATTGTGCATCGCAGCGAACGTCTCTGAATTAACAAGCGTCAGTGGCACCGACTCAATCGTCCGGACATTGTGTGTTACGTCTTCTCCGACACGCCCGTCACCACGCGTCACCGCCACACTCAACCGACCGTCGTCGTACACCAAACTACAGGCCAGCCCATCAAGCTTTAGGTCTCCAAATACTTGCCCGTTCCAACCCGGCAACAGTTTCGAGATTCGCTCACGCCATGCGACCAGCTCATCAAAATCAAACACATCATTCAGGCTTAGCATCCGCTGGCTATGTTCGACCTTGCGAAAACCTTCAATCGCCTGACCGGCCACCCGCTGCGTTGGCGAATCGAGTGTCACGAGCTCGGGGTATTTGGCCTCGAGCGTAGCCAGTTCATGCTTTAAGCTATCAGCTGCAGCTTCGCTCATCGTCGACTCGTTCAAAACATGGTAGTGGTACCGATAATCGTTAATCTGCTGGCGAAGTTTTGCCGCGCGACGAACTGAGTCGCTATCCGGCATCCGTCACTCGCAGTGCTTGATAGACAGCGAACAGCTGATAAATTAGCGGCGGCAACAGCACTACACCGCTGTACTGAACCACATACAAAGCGATAAATGGCAGCAAGTTAATCAGCCCGAACACTACCCCACCAATCACCAATAAATCGACGAAAATCAACAACAATAATGCCAACCAAACGCTAAACATCCGCCCCGTCACCAGAGCGTATGCTGCGCGGCGTGCCTCAAGTGGTTTGACGCCCGGTATACAGACCACTATCAACCCAAATAGCGTCGGTAAAATCCAGTAGAGTGTCGGGATAGACAGCAGCAGCCATCCGAGTGCAAACAATAGTTTTTCCCAATAGAATACTGCGAATGGCGGCGAAGAGTTAACTGCTGTCTGGAAAATAAAACCGCCAATAGAAAACGGCAGCAGCTGCAATCCAAGCAAAATCACCAACAGCAACAACGGTACAATCTGCATCGGACCAGCGTAGAGTGCATTTTTCAGCGACAACTGAGGCTCACCCTGGATAGCTTGACGACCGAGCCAAATATAAGCCATCGCCAAAATCACTCCAACAAACGTCAACACACTAAACGTCTGCCCGCGCCCCTGAGGTTCAAACAGATACGTCGCTACACCATGGATGACCATCAGTCCCAAAACTTGTTGCCACAGCTGCCGCAGCAAATCGATACTGGACTTGAACAGGTGCCATGCATTCGGCAGCTTTTGACGCGACTTTGACTGCGAATGCTTCGAGCGATTAAGCCTGCCTTTTAGCTGTAGTTTACGACGTGAGCCATTTTTGGCTGAACCTGCCCGCTTAGTTGCCATCTTCAAAGTTGATTACCTGCGTCAAGCAGTCGTCTTATGCGGTCGGCAGCCGGCGGATGAGTGCTGAATAGCTGCGATATCTTACCGGTCAGTGGGTTTGAGAAGTACAGATGAGCGGTCGAGCTAGACGCTTTTTTGACAGGACGGTTGTAACTACTAATTTTGCGCAGAGCATTAGCCAGCCCCTCTGGGTAGCGTGTCAGCATCACGCCACTGGCGTCAGCTAGATATTCACGTTGCCGTGAAATTGCTGTTCGGATTAGAGCAGCGATAATCGGCGCCAACACGACCATCACGATACCAACTAACATCAGTGCCGGATGAACGTTACGACGGTCGCTATCCCCGCCAAACCACATCATGCGTAAGAATATATCGCTGATGAAGCCAATCGCCGCCACCAACGCCAACGCAATCATGCTAACCCGAATATCGTAATTACCGACGTGGCTCAGCTCATGCGCCATCACGCCTTCAAGCTCTGCATCATCGAGCTGATTCAGTAGCCCAGTTGTCGCCGCTACAGAGGCTTGTTCTGGGTTTCGCCCGGTTGCAAATGCATTCGGCGCTGGATCGTTGACAATGTACACATCCGGCATCGGCAGCCCAGCAGTAATCGATAGATTCTCAACGGTATTCCATAACCGAGGATTATCGCTACGTTGAATTTGCTTGGCGCCACTCATGCTTAACGCGACTTTCGACGACGCATAGTACATCACCACCGCGTAGATAAACGAACCGATTAAAATGCCGATGCTGAGTCCTGTCGAGTTTTGTAGGTGCCCCACGAAATAGCCAATTGCGCCAGTAACCAACACAAACCCGGCCAGGAGCAGCCAGGTTTTGCGCTTATTTTGGGCTATGTTCGAATACATTTGCGATTACTCCCTAGATTGATGTGCGATTATGCTTCGTCTGTACCGAAGTCTACGTCGACTGGTTGTTCGACAGTTTCGCGGTCTTCGACTTCGAAGAACTCGCGCTTCACAAAGCCGAGCATGCCAGCGAAGATATTGGTGGGGAAAACCTGAATCTTAGTATTAAGATCACGAACAGCGCCGTTGTAGAACCGGCGAGAAGCCTGAATCTTATTCTCAGTGTCAGTCAGCTCGCGCTGCAGCTCGACGAAGTTTTCATTCGCTTTCAGGTCTGGATAGTTCTCAGCAACTGCAAACAAACTCTTGAGAGCGCCAGTAAACTGATTCTCAGCCTGAGCTTGTTCCTGTGGGCTGCCAGTGGCGTTGACCGCCATGTTGCGCATTTTGGTGACGTTCTCGAGCGTTTCTTTCTCGTGCTTGGCATAACCTTTAACAGTCTTGACCAGGTTCGGTATCAAGTCATATCGTCGTTTCAGCTGAACGGTGATGTCGCTCCAGGCTTCATCGACGCGCACATTAGTCTTAACCAATCCATTATAAACACCGACCAGCCACAGCGCCACCACGGCTACTACCGCGATTAATACCCATACTACTACCATAAATCCTCCTCTTATTTTCTATATGTAATTATAGCAGAAGTAAGCTCAGATTTTAGTTATCGCGCTGTTCAAAATCTTCTTCACCGCGCTCGTGGAGTCGCTTAACGATAAAGTAGCCAATTACTACAAAGAACAGTATCCAGAAAATTGCCTCAAAACTCATTACAGCTTGACCGCAGTGCCGTAGGCTAGAATCTCCGCTGCACCATTCATAATCATCGCTGTTTCAAACCGAACATTAACAATTGCGTCAGCACCGAGCCGCAGCGCGTCCTGCTCCATTCGTTGGATAGCTTGCTCGCGGGTATCGGCCTGCAGCTTGGTGTACTCTTTGACTTCGCCGCCGACTAAGTTTTTGAAGCTAGCCGTGATATCCAGCGCGACATTCTTCGCTCGGACCGTACTACCGCGGACAACGCCGAGTACTTCTGTTATTTCTTTGCCAGTTATAAAATCTGTTGTGGATAGTTTCATGAGTTGATTATACAGTCTTAGAGCGCATAAGTCAGTCAACTCGCTCAGCATCAAGCCTCGTTATAACCTCCATGACGCTTGCACCGTCGAACCTAGTCTGTGCAAGTTCAACTCCATCAATTACTAGTGGCTCCAGCGCTACGTCGGGATTCTTCGACAGCCCTAATTGCTGGAACCATTGATGCGTATAACCAGGCTCACCAAGTGCCTCCAGTACTACTTCTGTATCTGATGGTGGGTAGCTTCGTAGCGCCGCGTCCATAATCGCAGACCCGATACCGCTTTGATGCTCCTCGGGCAGAACGTCGATATTGTGTATATAGGCTTTAGTTGGAGAAAGCGTATCTGGATTGCCAAAGCCTATTCTAGTTGCGATTTTGCCAAAAAGTCCATATATCGGACGGTGTTTGATGTAACCTACTGCCCCTTCATACACCTGGAAGCTATCAAGCACGTCGCCAAACGATGCGAATTGATAGCTCCCATGGCGTAGGGTGTGGGTACGTATCGCAGCTTTTGCTCCATTGAAATCATCCGGAACCTCAACACCGAAGTGCTCTTGCCGGGCAGCGGTCTGGATGTCCAGCAGCTTGATTGCAGTCATGCCCAAGACAAATTCATCGCGATTTAACGCCTGTTCTGCTCCAAATGGACGAACTGTAAGTAGTTCACCAGTTTTCGTACCATCTACTATTCTATACTGATTCACTTCTGCAGTAATGCCGTTAGCCATAAGTGCCCGTTTCTATTCATTAGAGTACTATATTATATACTAAAAGCCCTTTATGCACAGTAATCCTCCCAGGACATTTGTCGGCAACCGCTTGGTACCGAACACATTTTGCGATGCGAAATAACGGGTTCGACACCACTTTGAACTACCAAAATTAAAACCGACCACCAGGGTCGACCTTAATTTTGGTGCCCAGAGTGGGACAAGTCGCTTCACTCATACGCAGTCGGTCGCCAGAAAAATGCTAACGCGCTTTTCTGGCTCGCTCCTTGGCGCCCGAACCCATTTTGCTAGCGCAAAATAGTGGGTTCGAGACATCACCAACTCAACCAACTTTAAAGCCGACCTTACGGCCGGCTCAAAAGTTGGTGCCCGGAGTGGGACTCGAACCCACACGGCTTTCGCCACGGATTTTAAGTCCGCTCTGTATACCAATTCCAGCATCCGGGCGGATTCCCTGCATTTTGCAGCTAACCAGCCAAGTGAACTATGGTTTGCTTGGCTGAAAGGAGCAGCTTACATAAAACTGAAACAAGCGTAAAACCTTACGTCTGTGTAAGTTGCAGTAAGACTGCGACGTGGAGGTGCGTACGGGTAACGCTCCCGTCTACCAGGTTTTGCAGACCTGTGCCTAACTTCTCGGCCAACGCACCACCTGTTTTAGTTTAGCAAACAACTCCTGCCGATTCGCACAATTCGCCCTAGCAAGTAGTGGATGGCTCAGTGTGCTCGAGGTAAGCACCAATAGTCGTCGTAATGAGAATCATAATTATCGGTCCGTAGATGACACCCAGCAGACCGAAGTAGCCGACTCCAGCAAAGGCGCTCAGCATCGTCAACGCTGGTGACAGCTGGGCGTCTTTCGGAACGACTTTCGGGCGGATGTAGTTGTCGATGTTAGTCACAACGACGAAGTGATTCAGCAGAATCACCAGTCCACCGGTGATGTCGCCAAACGCAATAAACAAGATTCCGAGCGGGATAGTGATGATGCCGGCCCCGAGCGGGATGAACGACATAAATGTAAACAGTACCGCCATGAACCAGAAATATTGCCCAAACCCGAGCAGTGCAATCACGCCGGCGCTCGCCACGCCCTGCGCTAACGCAATCAACATCTGACCCCTGACCATCGCTTTCGCCATCGCCCCGGTGCGACTAAAGTAGAGCTCATTAACGTCCGCTTCAAATGGGCTCAGGCGCTTGATGCCTTCGATGAGCTTTGGCCCATTCGCCAACACTTCAACAAACACAAACAAATATAGGATTAGCTGGGTGATAAACGTCGGTACTCCGCGGACAACATTTAGTACACCTCGTGTCACTGCTTCGAGCAGGGCCGGTAATTTGTCCTGGGTGAAGCCGATAAACCCATCCACCGATACAGCGCTCGATATACCTGCAACACTCTCGATGATGCGATTCACCTCATTCAGCACGGACTGCAACTGGACAGTCAGCGTCTCGGAAGAACTGTTGGCGATGATTTGGTCAGCATTCAAATCCTGGGCGAACTGCAGCGTCTGGGCCACCGCGATAATGATAATCAGCAGCGTCGGCACCCCCACAATCAGAATCGATATTACGGTCGTCAGAGCCACGGCCAGCCCAGCACGCTTTGTCTTTTTCTCTAGCCACTGCTTCATCGGGTGAAACAGATACGCCAGCAGTAGTGCCAGTACTATTACGCCTAGATAAGCACGCAGCAGCCAGAAGCCGACGCCGAACGCTACAACTAGCGCCACAACCCAAGCTCGACGATTTCGTGCCGTCGCTGAACTATCTACGACCTGGACTTTTTGGTCGACCATTATGGCTCTATTGTAGCAGTTCGTTGATTCGGTCCCGTGCACTCAACAATAGCGATCACGACCTTGATAATTTCTACTCATCTCCAACTAGCGATGCTACCCACGGGATGTATCATTACGACGAACCAGGCTGTCTAGTTTGCTAAAGGTCTCTTGCCAACCGCCGTAGTGGCTATCGCGTGATTCCGCCGAGACAAAGCCAGTTTGGGTGAATGTCATATGAGTTTTACCGTCTGCTTCACTGAGTTCTACGGTATATTCGGTGGCTTTGCCGTCATTGCCGCTATCGTCTACCCACTGGTGAGTACTGACCAGTTTGTGTGGCTCGTCCAACAGTTTGTACTCACCACGCAAGTCGCCAGTGTAGCCCAGTTCTGCTGATTCCATCCGCGCGCACCATTCACCACCCTCTTTCAAATCACCTTCCTGCTTAGTGACTTCAAATGTCTGTGGACACGACCACTGTTGGAGCAACTCTGGTTTCGTCCAAGCGTCCCAGACCTTTTGGATCGGTGCGTCGAATATCCGCTCGATTTTTAAAGTTAATTCTTCGTTCATGTTGTACCTCCTATGTAAATTTCAAGATTATCAATGTGCTCGCTCCAGCCTTTAAGCTGCAGTTCTTTGTCGTTCTCATCCTCAATGTCTATTTGCATCTGTATATTTGTTTTTTCGTCCACTGCTTCAAATACGACCGAAGCAGTCCGTCCGTCAAAGGCGTAGGCCAGCTTGTTTGGTTTATCGACTATTGTAAACTCACTTTCGATCTCGAACTGCACCTCACCGTCAGAGTTGGCATAGACTATCTTTTGCTTCCCGCCGACTACTGCATCCACTTCGGCGTAGGGCGTCTGCCAGCCATCGCCAGCGTGGTGCCACTGGGTTAAATCCTCTGGAGTGATAAATGCATCGAACACTCGAGTGATTGGTGCGCTTATAGTGCGTTCTATAGTTATGAAGTCTGCCATTTATTTTTCTCCTACAACCTCGCTAAGAGCCTCAATAGACTGTCGCCAGCCGTCTTCCATGCCAGATTCAATCATGCCATTTCGGTCTTCTGCTGTCAGGAATACCGTCGTAGTGCGGAGTTCGGTTGTCGTGTCATCTATCTTCACGAAATCCATTCGCTCCAAACTTGCGTGCCCACGTTCGGGCATGCCCATAAACTCAAATGTCCATATAATTCGTTCGTTTTCTGCAACGTCATGGAACACACCGTAAAACCCCCATTCATTCCCCTCAGGGTCTTTTTCTGCAATATCCCATGTTCCACCAGATTTTCCATCAAATGTTTTTACCGTAACTTCATTGCCACGACAGAACCACTTCACAAATAAATCTTTGTTCACGTAGGCCTCAAACACTTTTTCAAGTGGGGCCTTAATAGTTGCTGTGCCGATTATGTCTAATGAATCTTCTGGTACGTTTACTTTTAGTGTTGCCATTGCTATTTCTCCTTACCTACTAATAGTTTTTCTAATTTATCTATAGCCATGTTCCATCCAGTTTCCCCTGGTGAACCGGCTGGCACACCGGCGTGCGTCATAGTCATCTGCGTAGACTCTCCTGCACCTTTGAGTTCAACAGTTACTGTGGTCACTTCAGGTTTGTCGCCTGGCATCCCCATCGCGGAAGGAGCAAGGTGATTGCCATCTTGGTCCGACATTACTTCAGTATAAGACAGTTTTGTAATCGGGTTCACCTCTAAGTATTCACCGACAAACCACATTTGCATCGAACCATTCGGTGTATTTACATCCATGCCGATAAATCGTTTGCCACCTACTTGCACATCCATCTCGACTGTTGGAACATTTGCTCCTTCTGGTCCGTACCACTTCTGGAAGTTCTCTGCTATTGCCCACATATCCCAAACCGACTTAATTAGTGCATTAAACCTGCGCTCTATCTTCACATCTTTTGTATTCTCGCTCATTGTGATTCCTCCTGTTTTAACATTTCTTCTAATCGATCGAACCGATCGCTCCACAGCGTTGCATAGTTTTGTAAATACTCGTCAGCCGCTTCAAAGCTGTCGCCGTTGATGGTGATTATTTGCTCCTTGCCCTTCTTTTGCTTCGACACCAATTGGGCATTTTCCAGCACAGTAATGTGTTTAGCCACGGCAGCAAATGACATTTTGTACTTCACCGCCAACTGACTAATGGTCTGCTGCTGCTGATAGACACGACTTAAAATATCTCGCCGAGTCGGATCGGCCAGTGATTTAAAGATGTCGTTTAGCGCTGCTTGTTCAACCATATGGTTTAATGTTACAAGATTAGAGTGGCGGGCGTCAACTAGTTCTCTTATCGGCTATAGTTTGCGGCTATCGTAGGTCCAGTGCAGCAGGGCTTGACGCTGCTTGCGCCGACAGCTGAGATCACCCTGCTGGCAGCCTTGTTTGACCTGAGCGACATGGCGATTCATAGCTTTCCAACGCTTGATTTGCCGCTGATCTTCGTCATCCATACGCCGACCTAGGCTGTAACGGCAGTACCACTGGAACCAACCGAGGGGATCGGCCGGGTGAATCCAGCCCTTCCGTTGCCAGACCTCAAGCGGCTGGGACGCTGCCACCTCAAAAAAGTTCAGCTTCTCATCCGCGATGCCATTAGTTGCTATGCGTACGCCTTCGAACCATTCATCAGGCAGTTCCTCGCGCTCCGCTTCGCCAAAATAATTTCCCCCAAACACGCCCAGCCCAAGCATCTGTTGCGGGGTTAAATCTGGTTTAAATTCGTCATGAATATTAGCCATAAACCTATCGCCCCACTTTCTTAAATATGTAATTACTAGCAGTCTTTTTATAGTCAACACCTCGTCCGGCTTCTGCATTCTCCGCTTTTGTAGGGTGGCTTCCTTTTTTAGGGACAAAATAACGGTCTAAGTCTTTTTTGCTAATACGCCAGCTGTCTTGGACGTTGTTAACAACCGCAACCAATTCAAAATCTGTATCCAGATACGCCATACTAGCGTCGCCGTGGCTGTTGTTTGCCACCAGCATGCCGCCAAGTTTGAGATATCTTTTGCCTGGCTGCGACGCAAAGCCGCAATATTGAGAAATCAGCAACTCAAAGTCAGTATCTATAACAAGTGACTCGGTGTAGTCCGCTTCTATAAATCTAAAACTTGCATCTTCATTGTACTGTTTATTTGACTCAACAAAATCAATGGCCTCTTGGCTCTCAATTAGCTTCTTGGTTTTCTTAAACGAATCGACGTACACAACTTCTGGGATAACCAGGCTCGGGGTTACGTGAATATAACTGCCAAAATAAAGCGCCTTACTTACGCCGTACGTATCTTGCAGCACTTCAAATAAACTTAAGCGCGTAAATTGCCGGTCGGCAAACTGATTCTTGTACTCTTCTGTGAAAGTAGTCATGCAGCTAGTATCCCATACGGCAGCAGCTTGTACCTAGTGGGCTGAGCCTTCCACGGCTAACCAAAAAAGGGGTATAAATTTGACGAGAGGAGCTTAGTAGGCTTTTGTTGCGCCGTCTTCTAGTGCTTTTTCGGCATTGTCTTTAGACATCATGGCACAAACTGTAGTTCCACACTTTTCGTGTTTGCCTTTGGCCATGTAGCCACCTTTTTTAGTTTGGTGAATCTCCGGTGCAGACAATTCAACGGCCTTTTCTTTACATTTAACACAATAACCTGTAATCATACCTATCCTTCTATTGATTGCTATTTAAGATTTATGATTATAGCGTTTTTTTATGATACGTACCACCCATGGTAAAAAGTATGGGGCTTAATCGTGTAGCCGACAGTCGTAAAATATACTCTAAAATTAATGGCTTTACCTTAGTTGTATTTATAAAAACTGTTCACTTCAAGTAGGCAACTGGATTTATGCACTGTAAACCAATCAAACATATCGCCGTACGGATCGACTCTTTGAATTGTGTTGGACAACAGACATATTCCTGACAATTAATCATCGGGGCATAATTGCTGCGAACCGAACAACCTTGTTCATGAATTCAACTTATACGTAGCTCAGCGATTAACCAAGCTTCAGCTGGAACAGGCTCGACCCCACTCTACAGCAGCGTGGCACCATTTCGCCTCTGAATATCTTCAACCTATCTGCTGTAGGGCCCAGGAATTATTGTCTAGGTCGTCAAAGTAGGCATACTTTATTGCACCCATGTCTTCTATGTTGCTAACTTCAACGCCGTTTATTATTAACCGATTACGAACTTTGCTAATATCTTCAACTACTAAGTGAAGCCCTTTTACTGAGTCTGCTGCCTGAATGCCGACCCCGAAAACGATAGAGCAAGCTGAACCATTTGGTGTCAGTTGCACAACACGCATATTTTTATTTGGCTTCATGTCGTGATCAAGAATAAAACCAACTTTATCTCTGTAAAAAGTAATGCTGCCATCAACATCGCTTACCGTAAGCGGTACCACCTCTAGTTTCATGCTCATTATCTGCTTTGTTTCTTCTGTGTTCACAAATATCCTTTCTTTACTATCTGGTTCTATATTTTTTCTTCTCGGTTTCACTCAGTTTTTCGGTGGCGTAGCGAATAGTCACTGTTTTCATGCTTTTATAATTGGTGTTTAAAAAATCAATCAATCGGTCTTGGTCTCGCTTTCCTGCTTCCCGTAAAACTCCGCCTAGGGCCTTATTCACGAGGTCTTCGTCATCGCCTATTAGTTGCTTCGCGATCTTAAAAGTATCGTCAACATCACCCTGTCTTATAAAAAATAGCGTTGCTACTATTGCGCTTCTACGTTCAAACCAAGTTTTTGACTTAGCTAGCTCATACAGCACGTGTCTTGGTTTGTTAAAATCATACAGATAGCCCCCTACAACGTGCTGTACGCTTCGGTCGACTAGCCCCCAGTCATTGATGTACTCGTGTAGATCTAAGTAGGTTTCATAAAGCCACTCGCGCTGAGTTTCCGGAGTTTTCTTACGCCTTGCCTGAAAATCCATAATGCTTACTCCGGCCATTCTGGCTTCATGTATATCGCTTTTAATCAGCTTCAAAATCTCTTCATTTGGCAGATTCGAGTTGTCTTTTGCTAAGGCGAATATCTTACCCATCGCAACACCGAGCATTTTATTGTCGGTATTAAAGTTGAGAGAGGTTTCGTATTTAACTCTCTCATTTTCATCGGCAAGCTTTTCTAGTTGATTGATAACATCATCAGCAGTCATAGCTGTATTTTCTCATGATTTGATAGTGTTTCCAATGTTTCTATAAGACTTAATCTGCATACACAGTCAATGTCGGACTGTTAATTAAAGTCCTATGTTTAGGCTGGAGCAAAAAATACGCCGATTTACTCGACGCTATCTTGGTGTCATATTCTGCAATTCATATGGTGCGTGTGAAGAGACAGCGCTTGCTCCGCTGCGCTTTTCCGCTCGCACGAACTGAAAATACTTCGTGCTTTCATTTCTTAGCTCGCTCCACCAAACTCCTTTTGCTGTAGCAAAAGATCGAGTTTGAGATCTCCGAACTCCAACCACGAAAAAAGCCCCACGCTGGGGGCTCATTTCGTGGTGCGGGTGAGGAGACTCAAACTCCTGGCCTCTTCCTTGGCAAGGAAGCGCTCTATCAACTGAGCTACACCCGCTAAATTTCGTTACAAATCCAGTATAAAGTAACGAGTTAAAAGTACAAAGTAACTAGTGCTGATTTGATGCTTCATCCCCACAGTAAACCAAGCAAAGCTGTTTACTGTGGGGAGAGGAGAAGCAAACAGAGACTGAAAAGCCCCAGCGGCGGTGGGGGGCTTGGAAGTTGGAGTTTTAATTCGACGAGGCTCCTCACAGACAATTCGCTGCGCAGATTCACAGTTCGAGTCGCTGACGATATCAGCCATTCAAAAAGCCCAACGCAAGGTCGGGCTTTTTTGAATGGTGGCTCCTCACAGACTCGAACTGTGGACACAAGGCTCTTCAAGCCTCTGCTCTACCAACTGAGCTAAGGAGCCAAATATGTTTTGACTGACTACGTAATGTAAATGTGCCCTTCGGCGTCCGGCCTTCATCGCTGGCTCTAACACTCGCTGATGAAGAAATTATATCAGCTCGCTATTTAGGTAAAGTGGTTACACTTGACGCTAATCAAGCCTCTGCTCTACCAACTGAGCTAAGGAGCCGTCAGATTGAAATTATAGTCTAGTTCGGTAGTCGACGACAACCCTAATCCGTTTGATCAATAATTTGAGCATACTCTGCTTCTAGCGCGGT